>Ga0082212_10010614_pt1 | contig 11767 bp, 5 predicted proteins | sample TergutNt197P3_FD_71548 | JGI IMG/M metagenome (GOLD analysis project Ga0082212, IMG submission 71548) | Neocapritermes taracua P3 segment gut microbial communities from Petit-Saut dam, French Guiana - Nt197 P3 | ecosystem: Host-associated > Arthropoda: Insects > Digestive system > Gut ... | reverse complement strand
CGGCGGTAGCCGACCGACGCGGGAAAACCCTCTAAAACAAACCAGTGCGGAGTACCGCACGATGCCGCCCGGCGGTCGGCATCCTACCTGTCGAGACTTTTTAACAAACTTGTTAACGGACTGTAAAAATCATCGGAGAGTAATCGTTTGCCCCCTTGTATAACTGTGGGATTCGTGTAGAATGGTGCGGTTTTGTGTTGTATCCACCCTCTACAGATTGAAAGGACAGAATGGCGCAAACTGATATTGATCTCACCCCCTACGGAATTAAAGTAAACACGGTTCTGCGGAATCCCTCCCCTGCCCAACTGTATGAAGAGGCAATCAGCCGGGAACACGCCGCCGTAACCTCAAAAGGTGCGCTCGTGAACAGTTCCGGGGCAAAAACCGGTCGAAGTCCCAAAGACAAACGCGTCGTCAAAGAAAGTATCTCCGAAGCCGATGTCTGGTGGGGTGCCGTCAATATGCCGATGACTCCCGACGACTTCGAGGAACACAAACTCCGTGCTATTGACTACCTCAACACGCGCGAACTCCTATACGTCGTGGACGGTTTTGCCGGCTGGGATACCAAACACCGAATCAAAATCCGCGTGATCTGTTGCCGTGCCTATCATGCCCTATTCATGGACAACATGCTGATCCGTCCGAATGCCGAAGAATTGAAAAATTTCGGCACGCCCGACTTCGTGATTTACAACGCCGGTCAGTTTCCGTCCAATCCGATGCAGGAGTCGATCAAGAGCAAAACATGCGTTGCTCTCTCCTTTGGCAAGCAGGAATTCGTCATCATGGGAACACAGTATGCGGGCGAAATGAAGAAGGGTGTCTTCACCATCATGAATTATCTGATGCCGAAGAAGGGTTTCGTGTCAATGCACTGCTCCGCTAACGAAGGAGAGAACGGCGACGTTTCACTTTTCTTCGGGCTTTCCGGTACAGGAAAGACCACGCTTTCGACCGAGCCGCGCCGAAAGTTGATCGGCGATGACGAACATTTTTGGACAAGCGACGGTATTGCCAACATTGAAGGCGGCTGCTACGCCAAGTGTATCAATCTTTCCGAAAAGAGCGAACCGGAGATTTTCCGAGCAATCCGATTCGGAACGGTACTGGAAAATGTCGTGTACGACCCAAATACCCGGCAAGTCGATTACGCCGATGGTTCGATCACGGAAAATACCCGCGCCTCCTATCCGATTGAGTTCATCGACAATATCAAAATGCCTTGCATTGGCGGTCATCCGAAAAATATTGTCTTCTTGTCGTGCGATGCCTTTGGTGTATTGCCGCCGGTGAGCGAGTTGACTCCCGAACAAGCAATGTACCATTTCATCAGCGGTTATACAGCGAAAGTGGCGGGTACGGAAGTCGGAGTGGTGGAACCGCAAGCAACATTTTCGGCATGTTTCGGAGCCGCCTTTCTCGTTTGGCATCCGACGAAGTACGCTGAAATTCTCGCTGCCAACATGAAAAAGTACGGCTCGAAAGCGTGGCTTGTCAATACGGGTTGGAGCGGCGGAAAGTACGGTGTCGGCAAGCGGCTTTCGATCCAATACACGAGGGCGATCATTGACGGCATCCACAGCGGCGAACTGGCGAAAAGCAAAAAAGAGGCGGACCCGATTTTCGGATTGGCAATGCCGACGGAGTGCGCAAACGTTCCAAAGGAGATTTTGAATCCGAAGAACGTCTGGGCGGACAAAGCGGAATACGACCGCTTGGCAATGTATCTTGCCGGGTTGTTCAAATTGAACTTCTCGAAGTTTGAATCGGGGTCATCGGCGGCGATCCTTCAAGCCGGTCCGCTAAAGTTTGAAGACCTTTCGCAAAAGGGAATTAAACTCGACGACCTCGGCGGGTAATCGGGTTGGCAATCCCCGCTTATATCTTCTTCGTTTTTGCACTAACCTTGGCGACTTTGGATTTCAGTCCTCCCAGAAAGTCCGAAACGGCATAAATCTCAAATTTGTACTTCGTGTTCGGTTCCAAATTGGAAATTGTCGCTGTGGTGCCGACGACGGCAATGTTCGGATCGCCGGCAGGATACACGACAATCTTACCCTTCGCATCATAGCAAATCACCTCGTAACGGTTGGTTTCCACAAACGGCGAATCCTTCCAAGTGAGCGTTATGCTCGCATTCGTAGCGGTCTTCTTGATGCCCTTGGGAGCGGCATACGCCTTTGTCTTTGCCGTTACGTTGACAACAACATTCTTCGGTTTCTTTTTGCCGTCTGACGAATCGCCGTTCGCATTGACCGCCGTAATGGTAAATTTGTACGACGTGCCCGGCTTCAAACCGTCAACAAGCACTTTGTTGCCGTTTTGGGCAAGATAGGCGGCTGTTACAGTAAACGGTGTAAAATCAGCGGGACGACCTTTAACCTTACCGGCTTTAACAATGTCGATGACGTAGCGAACATTGGATTCGGGTGTTGCCTTCTTGGGCGGAGCGATATTCAACGTCACCGTCGAAATGGTGGGCTTGTTCGCTTTCTTGTCCACCGATACCTTGGGTTTCAGCGGAGCGGAAACGACAGCACCGGAAGGAACAACCGCTGTGGTTTTTGTGTCAATAGTGTCTCCCTGCATATCGACCATTCGGACTTCATACGTTCCGGCAGCCAGACCGGGAATCGTGATGTTCTCACCGGCTTGTCCTTTCCACGCTATCCATTCCCCGCCGTCAAGCCGGTACTGAAACCCGGCACCCGCCGGCGGAGCAATCGTCCAAGAAATCGTGAGAGAATTGGAGCCCGGCGTTACCGTAAAGGTCTCTTCAACTGCATTGACCGTTATGGTAGCGGTTTCACTTTGCACCGTTTTCGTGACATCCAGTGTGTTCGTAACAATGCAGTAGTATTCCGCAGTCGCCAACGTTGACGGCGTGTAAGTCGCCAATGTTGCACCGGTAATTGCCGCTCCATCTTTGTACCACTGATACGAAAGCGTCCAATTAGCAGTTGCCGTGACGAAAAGCGCAGCAGCGGGTTTTCCCGTTACATAACTTGCCGACTGCGGTTGCGCCGTGATGGTCGGCACGTCGGCGGCGGCGGGCGGCACCTCTATCGTTACGTTCGTCGTTTTCAGTATCCAACCAAACGACGCATTATTGGTCATTTCGCAGGTGAGCGTCATTCCATCGAGACTGGCATCAAACGTGAAAGTGCCGTCGCCGTGTGCCGTAATACCCGCGACAACAACCGCGCCAGTGGCGACGTTTTTCCATACGTAAGTGGTTACTTCGCCGTCAATGTCATACTCGTCTTTGAGTTCGTCAAAGGGCACACCGAAGGTGAAGAGATTCGAAATCGGTAGAGCGGCTTGAGGACCAAGAGAAAAAGTATCAAGGGACTGGGGGGGCAGAATCATGGTGGAAAACCGCAGCCGGTTCTCACCGCAAAACAGCGTTTCCAGTGCGGTACAACCGGACAAATCCAACGCCGTCAGTTGATGGGTCAAAGAGCAATCCAAAAATGTGAGTGCGTCGAGACCGGTGAGGGTAAGAGTACCGGTTAAGTCAGCAGAAGAAGCGTCAATTTCGGTGAGTCGTCCAGCCGCATTCCACGTCAAGGCTACGTCTTCTCGTTCCGTTCCATCCGCTAGCAACAGTTTTTCCCGTATGAGAATGGCGACATCGCCGGCATCGCGTGGTATGTCGCCTACTTCCGTTACCACTATTGTAACGATATTACTTTGCGTCGTTTCCGATTTTCCGTCCAACGTGTTCGTTACCACGCAGTAATAGGAAATGGAACCGGCGGTCGCCGTTGACGGCGTGTACAAGGTCGATGTTGCGCCATCAATCATCTCATCGACGGGGTCACCCACTTTATACCACTGATACGTCAGCGTTCCGTTGCCGCTTGCCGTGAAGGTAAGAGCAATAGCGGGGTCGTCCTGCGTGTAATTTGCCGAGTGCGGTTGCGCCATGACCACCGGCACGCTGGGAAGTTCGGCTGCTGCCGTTACCACTATGGTCACGGTATTACTTTGCGCCGTTTGCGATGTTCCGCCCAGCGAGTTCCTCACAACGCAGTAATAGGAAGTGGAACCAACGGTCGCCGTTGACGGCACATACGTTGTCGAGGTTGCGCCCTTAATCATCAAATCAACGGGGTCACCCACTTTGTACCATTGATACGTCAGCGTTCCGTTGCCCGTTGCCGAGAAGGTAAGAGCGATAGCGGGGTCGTCCTGCGTGTAATTTGCCGACACCGGTTGCATCGTGATGACCGGCACGTCGGCTTCCGCATCTACTTCCGTTACCACTATGGTAACGGTATCACTTTTCGCCGTTGCCGTTGTCCCGTTCAGTTTATTCGTCACAACGCAGTAATAGGAAGAGGAACCGACCGTCTCTGTTGACGGCGTGTACGTTTGCAATGATGCGTCAAAAATGAACGAATCGCCTTTTGCACCAACTTTGTACCACTGATACGTCAAGTCACCATTGCCCGTTGCCGAGAAGACAAGTGCAATGGCGGGGTCGTCCTTCGTGTAATTTGCCGATTGCGGTTGCTCCGTGATGGTCGGCACATCGGCTGGGGTGATTGCTGCTAACGTTGTTGCAGCACCCGTCCCCAACCAAACGTTACTGCCGCTCGTAATCGTTACTTGGTATTCATACGTCGTGCTGGGGAACAAACCGTCAATCGTAATGCTTCCTGAAAGAAAATCATCTCCGATGGTAAAACTTCCACTAATCGGAGACCATGCAGAAGTCCCCGATACACGATACTTACCTACGATGTCCGCGGTCAACAGTTGCGGTATTGTCAACCCGGTTGCCGCCATCAATTCTGCCACGGAGGATGAGATCGTTATGGATGTTGACGTTTTCCCGGAAACGGTGAACGCACTGCTGATGTCGGTAGGGGGTGCCGCTACCGTGATCGTGGCAGTATCACTTGTCGCCGTTGTCGATATCCCGTTCAGCGTGTTCCTCACAACGCAGTAATAGTCGTTGGAACCGACTGTAAAAGTTGACGGCACGTACTCATTCGAGGTTGCGCCCTTAATCACCGCAAAAAATCCCCCATTTGTACCGCGGTACCACTGATACGTCAGCGTTCCATTGCCCGTTGCCGAGAAGGTAAGAGCAATAGGGGTGTCTCCATGCGTGTAAGTTGCCGATTGCGGTTGCGCCGTAATCGCCGGTACATCGGGCAACGCGCCAGGTGCCGTTACCGTGATCGTAACGGTATTGCTTGTCGCCGTTGTCGATATCCCGTTCAGCGTGTTCGTCACAATGCAGTAATAGGAACGGGAGCCGACGGTCGTTGTTGACGGCACGTACTCATTCGAGGTTGCGCCCGAAAGTGCCTTATAAAGCGACGACCCATCGCTTGTATTGCGGTACCACTGATACGTCAGTACTCCGTTGCCTATTGCCGAGAAGGTCAGAGCGATAGGAGTGTCGCCCTGCGTGTAATTTGCCGATTGCGGTTGCTCCGTAATCGTCGGTTGGCGGGGTTTGACGAATTCTGCTAACGTAGTGGCGGTACCTGTCCCCGACCAAGCGTTACTGCCGCTCGTAATCATTATTTGGTATTCATACAGCGTATTGGAGGACAAACCTTCAATCTTTACGCCTCCTGAAAGATGCGGTATGTCGAGTTCAAAACCTGCACTACTCGTAGTCCAGTTATGAGCCCCCGCTGCCCGGTACTTAACCTCGATGGATGCGGCAGCAAGTTGCGATATTGTCAATCCGGTTGCCGATAACAATGCGGTCAACGAGGACGAGACCGTTATTGATGTTTGCGTTGTATTGGAAACGGTGAACGCACTACTGATGTCGGTAGGGGGTGCCTTTACCGTAATCGTGGCGGTATCACTTGTCGCCTTTTCCGTTGTCCCGTTCAGCGTGTTTGTAACACGGCAGAAATATCGTGATGAACCGACGGTCGTTGTTGACGGCACGTACTCATTCGAGGTTGCGCCCTTAATCATCATACCGAGATCGCCGAATTTGGTAGTATCAATGCTATACCACTGATACGTCAGCGTACCATTTCCCGTTACCGAGAAGGTCAGAGCGATAGGGGTTTCTCCCTGCGTGTAAGTTGCCGATTGCGGTTGCGCCGTGACTGCCGGTACGTCGGGCAACGCGCCTGCTGCCGTTACCGTGATCGTGGCGGTATTGCTTTGCGCCGTTGTCGTGGCTCCGTTCAGTGTGTTCGTCACCACGCAGTAATAGGAACGGGAACCGACTGTTGTTGTTGATGGCGTGTACGTTGTCGAGGTTTCGCCCGAAAGTGCCTTATAAAGCGACGACCCATCGCTTATATTGCGGTACCACTGATACGTCAGCGTTCCATTGCCGGTTGCCGAGAAGGTCAGAGCAATAGGAGTGGCACCCTGCGTGTAACCTGCCGATTGCGGTTGCGCCGTAATCGTCGGTACGCTGGGTTGGATGACTGCTGCCAACGTTGTTGCGGAGCCCGTCCCCACCCAAACGGCACTGTTTCTCGTAATCGTTATTTGGTATTCATACGGCGTATTGGGGGACAAACCTCCAATCGTTGCGCTTCCTGACAGATTCGGGATGTCGAATTCAAAACCTCCACTACTCGTAGTCCAGTTATGAGCCCCCGCTTGACGGTACTTAACGGCGAGGGTTGCTTCACCAAGTTGCAGTAGTGTCAACCCGGTTGCCGATAACAATGCGGTCAACGAGGACGAGACCGTTATTGATGTTGACGTTGTATTGGTAACGGTGAACGCACTATTGATGTTGATAGGGGGTGCCGTTACCGTGATCGTGGCGGTGGCACTCGTTGTTGATTCCGCTGTACCGACAAGTGAGGCAAGAAAGTCAACAACACAGTAGTATTGTGCTGCACCGACCGTTGCCGTTGACGGCATGTACGTCGCCGATGTTGCGCCGGTAATTTTTACCCCGTCTTTGTACCACTGATACGTCAGCCAGGAACCGCTTGCCGTTACAGACAGCGCGGTAGCGGTTTCTCCCTGCGTGTAACTTGCCGACTGCGGTTGCTCCGTGATTGTCGGCGCGTCGAGTGTCTTAAAACTTCCTGTCAACGCCGTTGCGGAATCCTCCCCCGCCGCATTGACCGCATAGATTCTGAACGCATACGTTGTATTGGGAGTGAGGTTGTTGAACGTGTAGGTTGTTGCTGTAATAGGTTTGAGTGATGCCCAAAACGTTCCAAGTTTTGTATCGCTATTTCGCCATTCCAATCGGTACGCCGTTGCCCCGGTTGCCGGTGCCGTCCACGACAGTTGGATACTCGTTGACGTTCGTATTGCCGTTAAATCGGTCGGTGGAGCGCAGAGCGGAGCGTATTCATACGCGCCCATATCGACGGTGCCGTTGACGATTCTCTCCCCCCCATTCAAGTCGGTTGTCAACGGATTTCCGGCGGCATCTTTTGCCAGTGCGTTGCTGCCCGCATCAATCGCGTGAGAACCTTCGGCAAGGCGCAAATCCCAGACGTTGGGGTTGTAATTCAGTCCGGTATTACTTGCGTCGACGGTTGTTGGCATTTTCACAAAATCGGGATTACTGCTATTGATATTGCCGTTCATTGCGGACAGCCCGCCCAAGTTGCCGCTTCCGACGAAGTTGTTGTAGCCGGGGATGGCAACATTGGAGGAAATATCATAACCGTAGTTACGAGAGACAATGGAATTGTTCATTGTCATTGCAGTGGGACCATAATAGTAGAGTCCGCCGGCAACGCCGACACCGTCGCCGACGTTTCCTGCAATCGTGCAGTTTGTTAGGGTCAGCGTGCCTCCATCGCCGCTGGTAATTCCGCCCGATTGAGAAGCGCCCGTATTTCCCACGATGGCGCAGTTTGTCAGGACCGCCGCACCGAGTGAGTATATTCCGCCGCCACTGCTACTGGCAGAGTTCCCTGCAATCGTACAGTACGTTAATGTCAGTGCTCCGGTAGAGTATATTCCGCCGCCGTTACCGCCGATACCGTAGGCGAAATTTTTCGTAACGGTGCAGTGCGACATTGTAAGCGAACCGATATTTCCAATACCGCCGCCATTGCCCATTACTGACCCTCCCGTAATCGTCAGTCCCGCCAAAGTGGCGTTTGCGGCACTGCCGATGTTGAACACCCGTGTTGACGTGTATGCTTCAAGCGTCAGGTTTTTGCTACCCAGCGACACAATCTTGACGTTGCCTTGGTTGATATGTAATTGCCCGTCGAGCGCAATGACGTTCTGCAAGTCTGTGGTGTGAACGACAATCAAATTGTTGAGCAGGTTGGTTGTTGCTGTTGTGATAACATTGCGCAGATTCGCATCGGTGAGTTCAGTGGCGGCGATTTCGATGACATGATAGTCTCCCACGTTTGCCGAAAGACCGAGGTCGGCATATTTTGCGCGGATCGTATTGAAATCGGTCTGCGAGAGCGTGTTCACCGTCGGCGCACCAAGCGGCGTAAGAGCATCACCAAGCGGTGCAAGAGGCAAGGTAGGCAACTGCTCGCCGAGCGGTTGCGTGTGGTACTCCGCACTTGCCGTTTCGAGTCGGCTATCGCCGACGTTGCCCCCCGGAAGTGGGCAACTTACCTCATAGTTTGCAAACCCATCATCGCCCAGTGTCCACGGTGTTGCCGAGAGCATTTCTCTGCCTTCGAGTTCTTCGATTCGGCAGGTGCGACCGCGTCGTCGTTTGTTTGATTTAGCCGGTACTCCGGTGTTGGTGAATAAGGAATCGAGAATGTTTTGGAATGTGAATTTGCTCATTGTTTCAAAAAGGGTAAAGGGTAACGTTGCGGTCAGGGTCAGTTTACATTGCCGAGTTCGCCAGCAAAAGTCGCTCTTGACACAGGAGCGATGCGTTCAAAAGATGGTTTTCTTCCCGTGTTGCAATACGGTACGATGGGATTTAACACCCAACGCCGAAGACTTGCCATTGCGTATGCGCAGACGCTCCCTTTCCGGGAGTGCGTCACTTCCATACGCGAAGGTCATCTTCACTCGGCAAAGCCGTTTGCAACGTGAATTCAACCATTCCGCCTTTCGGCGGCTTTTGAATTGTTGACGAACTCTAAATTATTCCGCTCGGCGCACAGCCGGAGCGGAACTATCGAACTACAAACGTAGAGTACCATACCTGCGGCGGTAAGTCAAGAGCAAACTGCGGGAATTTGAGCAATTCGTGTGCGGGCAACACGATTCCTCACTTGATTTTAACATTGGGATCGACCCGCTTTTTCTCGTCCATTTCCTGATGTACCGCTTTGAGGTCATCCTTGCTGGCTTCTTCGATGGCACTGGGATCGCCCGCCGCTGCCCAATCGAGAGCCTCCACATCCGTAGCATATTGCGCTCCCCACTCGAAAGGAACCTCCGTGAACGTTGCTTTTTCGCTAATCATCATGATCACCTTTCGCTCAACGATCTGGTTTCTCAAAATATCCATTTCCCCTTGCTTTTCGATTTGAGCGCGGATGCGGCGGGGCGAAGCATTGACTTGGGCAGCAATCAATGCAACTTCGGTATCATAATCCTCCGGGAGTGCATCAATTTCTTCGACTTCGGCAATCTTTTCGAGAATAAAATGCTCTTTCAATGATTGTGCAGTGTTCACTGAACTGTTGTGCCGAATGCTGTTTAACTGGGCAATAATATCTTCCTGCGCATAGCCGCTGCGTTGTAATTCCATAATGGTACGGCGGAATTCTCGCTCCGATTGCCGCTTCAACATGCCGGGAGGAAGTTCCCAAGTTGCCGCTACCGTCAATCGTTCAGTAATCTGCCGTCGTGTGCGGCGGTGCTGCTCATGTTCCAACTGTCGCTTCAAAGAGTCGAGGATCGAATCCCGAAGGTCTGCCTCGTTTTCATAACCAAGCCGCTGAAGAAATGCATCGGAAACATTGGGAAGCGTCTCCTGTTTGATGCCCGTGATAACAAATGTAATGTCCACCGTCTTTTCCCGGTATTCTTCATTGGGAGCATTTGCCGACAATGTCATTTGGGTCGTAACCCTGTCCCCCTTCTTCGCACCGACCACCAATTTATCGAAACCAGTAATCGAGCCATCGTGGAACGTGATCGTTGGACAGACCCGGAACAATGTTCCCGTCTCTGCATTGACAACAGTTTCCTCAAACTTGACAATGGAGTCCACTTCGATGAAATTTCCCAGTGCCACCGGTTCGTCCGAATCGACGAGGTCGCTGTAAGACGACAGGACTCTGCGGACGGCTTTGTCCACGTCTTCGTCGGTAAATTCCCTCACCGGCTTTTCGATTTTCAGTCCTTTCCATTCCGGCAGATCGAAATCGGGACGCACCTCAACGGTGAACTCGAAAATGAAATCTCCGCCTTCCGGCAACACCAATGCCGCCAAATCGAGGTCCGGCTCGCTGATCGGCGTAAAGTCCGATGAGGCATTGACTTGCTCCAGAGCATCCATGACGAGGATGTGTTTGACTCGGTCGATAATTTCCTTGCGGAACCGGCGTTCGACGAGTTTTCGTGGAGCCTTGCCGATGCGGAATCCCGGCACGTAAGCGGTTCTTTCCAGTTCGGCGTATTCGTTTTGAAAATAACCCTCCACTTCGGAATACGGGATGGTTACTTTAACACGGCGTTCGCAAGCACTGACACTTTGGATTTCCGTGGTTAGATTCAGCGATTTTGAGGTCTCTTTCTGTTCAGATTGAACCTCTTCCTGTTCAGCCTCGACTGTTTCTTGCTCGATTTTTTCTTGTTCGGACATTGCCTTCAAATGGGTCTATTGTCAATGGATACGATTTCCGGCGGTGTACCAACGACAGGCACAACAACGGGGGAGTCGCAACAAAGAGCGGGCGAACGGGTTCGAACCGTCGACAACGACGTTGGCAACGTCGTGCTCTACCAACTGAGCTACGCCCGCGTCAATCGGTCTGTAACATTATACTCCGTCCCGCATATTTTGCAAGAAGGGGAAAAAATCGGTTTAGGTGCGTTCTCTCTGGGAACTTGCAGATCGGGCAGACACCCATGAAAACCCATTGTGCTCTCTACCAAAGATGGTACATTGGAGGAAGAAGCGTATGATTTTCGAGAGACCGTACATGAAAAAGACCTTATTTTTAACTCTGTTTGCCCTACTTTTCTGCGGAGGACTTTTCTGTTTGTATCTTTCTGCCCAGCAAATTGACTTCTTTCGTGGGAGTTCCGGTGCACTTGTTTTCGACGATCTGCCGACAATACCTGCCCAAACGCCTCCGGCTTCGCTCCTAGACCGGAATCTCGAAGAATGCAACGAACGAGAACTGTTGGAATTGAAGGTTGCCACCCATCGAAAACTTGCCCACAGCGTCGCCGCTCATGCCGAGTACGGCGCACCTGCCGGAAGTGCTTTCCGTCTGGCAGAATCGCACGCCGGACTTGCTGCTGCTGAAATCGAACTTTACCGCCACACCGGCGATCAAACCAAATTGCGTATCGCCCTAAAATCAAGGATCGAAGCCCTGACCGACAAATGCCGGGCACTGGCGCATGCACAGGAAACGGGCATGGTGTCGGTATCTGTCCTGTACGAATCCGAGTCACAACTTTTGGATGCCTTGCTCGAACAGAGGCAAGAGGAGAACCGCCCAAAAGTTGCCAATCTTCCAAACAATCCCTAACCTCTGTTGCCGGCAAGAACAATACTCGCTGACAAACGTCATCACTTTTGCTGACGGTTTCTGACATGTTTCATGATAGACTGCCCGGTGAAAACTGAATTTCGGAAACGAAGTGGCACTTAACGGCGTATGCTGCCGGAAGTGCAGGGTTG
>Ga0082212_10010613_pt1 | contig 11768 bp, 10 predicted proteins | sample TergutNt197P3_FD_71548 | JGI IMG/M metagenome (GOLD analysis project Ga0082212, IMG submission 71548) | Neocapritermes taracua P3 segment gut microbial communities from Petit-Saut dam, French Guiana - Nt197 P3 | ecosystem: Host-associated > Arthropoda: Insects > Digestive system > Gut ... | reverse complement strand
CTTCCGCAAGTGCAACTTTACGGCGAAGCGCACGATGATGGTAGCCCAACAGCTTTATGAAGGCCTGGATCTGAGCAAAAGCGAGGGGACGGTCGGCCTGATCACTTATATGAGGACGGATTCCACCAGGATCAGCGACGAAGCCCAGACGGAGGCCCTGGACTATATCGGGGCGGCTTACGGGGAGCGCTACAGGCCGAAGACGCCCAGGGTGTACAGCAGGAAGGGCAGGATTCAGGACGCTCACGAGGCCATCCGCCCCAGCTCGGTCAACAGGACGCCGGAGTCGATGAAGCCTTTCCTGACGGCGGAGCAGTACAAGCTGTACAAGCTGATATGGGAGCGCTTTCTGGCTTCCCAGATGGCCTCGCTGGAGCAGGACGTCACGACGGCGGATTTCCAGGTGAAATCCTATACCTTCCGAAGCACGGGGATATTGGTCACATTCCCCGGCTACACCCGCTTGTATGAGGAAGGCCGGGACGCGAAAGCGGGCGGGGAAAGCGAGGACGGAGAGGACGAAGCAGTCAAGCTGCCGGCGCTGGCCGAAGGGGAGAAGCTGCCGCTGAAGAAGTGGCAGGAGAAGCAGAACTTTACCCAGCCGCCGCCCCGGTACACAGAAGCGTCGTTGATTAAGGCGCTCGAGGAGATGGGGATCGGGCGCCCGAGTACCTATGCCCCCACTATCGACACCATCGTCACGAGGGGCTATGTGGTCAGGGGGGGCAATAAGCTCTTTGTCCCGACGGAACTGGGGGAGTTGGTGGTGGATCTGCTTAAGCAGCATTTTCCCAATATTATCGACAAGGATTTCACCGCCAATATGGAGAAGCAACTCGACGACATCGAGGAAGGCGACCGGGGTTGGAAAAAAATCATCTACGATTTCTATCATCCCTTCGCCAGGGAGCTGGAGGAGGCGGAAGCCAAGATCGGTCACGTAGAGCTGGCGGATGAGGTGACCGACGAGATATGCGAGAAATGCGGACGCAATATGGTCATTAAGCATGGCCGGTACGGCAAGTTCCTGGCCTGCCCGGGGTTTCCCGAGTGCAGGAATACAAAACCGCTGCTACAGACCTTGAAAGATATCAAATGCCCGAAATGCGGCGCCGGAGACGTGGTCGTCCGCCAGACGAAGAAGAGGAAAAAATTCTTCGGCTGCAGCAGGTTTCCCGAATGTGATTTCACATCGTGGTACGAGCCGGCCGGCCAGGTCTGCCCGGTATGCGGAAGCATACTGGTGAAGAAGCCCGGGCGCGGCGGTACGCGTATCGCCTGCAGCGACGCCCAGTGCGCTTATATACAGATTACGGAGAAAGCCGACGAGGAGGGCTGATACCGGTTGCAGAGCAGCGTGATGGTGATCGGCGGAGGTCTGGCGGGCAGCGAAGCCGCTTGGCAGCTTGCCGCGAGGGGCGTGCCGGTCACCCTATATGAAATGCGCCCGTTTAAGTCCACTCCCGCCCATCACACGCAAGACATGGCGGAGCTGGTGTGCAGCAACTCTTTGCGGGCTAATGCCACCACGAATGCCGTAGGCCTGCTGAAAGAAGAGATGCGCCGGCTGGGTTCTCTGATCATAAGCTGCGCCGACGCGAACCGGGTACCGGCGGGCGAGGCGCTGGCGGTGGACCGGGAGGGCTTTTCCCGGATGGTGACCGAGCGCCTTCTTTCCCAGCCCCTGATCGACATACGCCGGGAAGAAGTCCACAGCTTGCAGCCGGACAGGATAACCGTACTGGCGACCGGGCCGCTGACCAGCCCGGCTATGGCGCAGGCTTTACAAGGCTTGAGCGGCGCCCGGGATCTATACTTCTATGACGCGGCGGCGCCCCTTGTCCTGACGGAATCCATCGACCAGACGAAGGGCTTCTGGGCTTCACGCTACGATAAAGGCGAAAAGGATTATTTTAACTGCCCGATGACAAAAGAGGAGTACGACCTTTTCTATGACGCCCTGGTTTCCGCCCGGGTGACGCCTCCCCGGGACTTTGAAGAGGAACGCTTCTTCGAAGGCTGTATGCCCGTAGAGGTACTGGCGAAACGCGGGCCAAAGACCCTGCTTTTTGGTCCGATGAAGCCAGTGGGCCTCGCCGACCCCGCCGACGGCCGCCGCCCGTATGCGGTAGTTCAGCTAAGGCAGGATGATGCGGCTTGCCGCCTGATGAATATCGTAGGCTTCCAGACCAGGCTGGCCAGGCCGGAGCAAGAACGCGTGTTCTCCATGATCCCGGCTCTGGTAAACGCCGAGTACGCCCGATACGGCATGGTGCACCGCAACACATTTATCAATTCGCCCGCCATGCTGGAGGCGGACGGGAGGTTCAGGGAGATGAGGCTGGTATTCCCCGCCGGGCAGATGACGGGCGTCGAAGGTTATGTGGAATCCGCGGCGTCCGGACTTGCCATGGGCGTCAATGCCGCCCTGGCTTATCAGGGCCTGCCGGGGGCGGTGTTCCCCCCGGAGACTGCGACCGGGTCATTGCTCAACTACATCGTGACGGCGGAGCCTAAGCGATTTCAGCCCATGAACGTTAATTTCGGATTGATGCCGCCTCTGCCGGATCCCCCCAGGGACAAGAAAATCAAGCAGCAGATGTATGCGGACAGGGCCCTTCGATCCCTGGACGAATTGATACAGTCAGGGCGTCTCGGGAGGCGGGTATGAAGCTTGCCGGGGCTTTGGATCAGTTTTACTATTATCTACAGGATGAGAGAAACCTCTCTTCCCTGACCCTCGTGTCTTATAGCAAGGACTGGAACGACGTCCTCGCGTGGTTGGAGACGCAGGGGATGGACGCGGCGGAGCTGGAGACGGCGGATATCACGGAAAGCCTTGTTCGAAGATATCTATATGCCCTCAGCCACAAGGGCCTCTCCAGAGCTACCATCAACCGGCGTCTGGCCGCGATGAAAAGCTTTTTCCGGTTTATGATGCGCAAGGGTTACGCGCAGGCCGACCCAGTGCGGGACGTGATCATGGGCAAGCTGCCGAAGCGCCTTCCTCATTATCTCGACCTGGATGAGATCATCCGGGTGATCGAGGCGCCGGATACGGGGAAAGAAGGGGGGCTCAGGGATCGCGCCATCCTGGAAGTGCTCTATGGCAGCGGGCTGCGGGTATCCGAGCTCGTGGGCTTGAAGACGACCGACGTCAATCCCGCGGAAGGCTGGGCCAGGGTGCTCGGAAAAGGAGGGCGGCAGAGGATATCGCCTCTATCCTCGTATGGGGCCGATTACCTGCGTAAGTACATCGCCCTCACCGAAGGGAAACGCCGGGCGACGGGAACGGGAAATGTGTTCCTGAATCTGCGGGGGGGCCCCCTGACAGACCGGGCGGTGAGGGATATCGTGCGTAAATACTGCCAAAAAGTCGGCGCGAAAGAAATCCTTTCGCCCCATGGCTTCCGCCACAGCTTCGCCACTCATCTACTGGACAACGGCGCGGATCTGAGGGTCGTCCAGGAGCTGCTTGGGCACCGCCGGATATCCTCCACGCAGATATATACCCACGTCTCACGATCCAAGCTCAAGAAAATCTACCACATGGCCCATCCCAGGGCGAACTAGTGCAGCGTCCGAAACCATGTAAAATATTTGAGAGGAACAATATGAGAGATCTGCTGGAAAAGTCCAGGACCCTGAATAAATTGCTGCAGAACGCGCCGGGCCGGCCGGTGGAATTCAGCGAGATAGCCGGGGTACTTGGGGATTTGATCAATTCCAACGTATATATCGCCGGCAGGTCGGGGCGTTTATTGGGGCATTCGTGTATGGACGACTTCAGCTGCCCCGCCCTGGCGTCATCCTATGCCGCGCAGGCTGCCGTCTCCCGAGAACACAACGATTTTTTATTGAGATTGACCCAGACTTCGCTGAACATACGCGGCGGGCAAGAGGGATGTGTCATGGGCGGCTTCGGAGCCGGCTGCGACTTTGAGGGGAAGGTCTCGGCCGTGGTGCCCGTCATCGTCGGCGGCCGACGGCAGGGTACTGTGGTGCTGATCAAATTCAACGACAGGGAGTTTGATTACGAGGATACGATCCTGGCGGAATACGGCGCAATGCTGATCGGTATGGAGATACTGAGGACGCGCTCGGAAAGGATAGAGGAAGAGGCGCGACGGAAAACGGCGGTGCAGATCGCTATCGGGTCGTTGTCCTACTCCGAGCGGGAAGCCGTCGAGCATATATTCGCGGAGTTGAGCGGCAAAGAAGCATTGTTGGTAGCCAGCCGGATAGCCGATAAGGCAGGGATCACAAGATCGGTCATCGTCAACGCGTTGCGGAAATTTGAAAGCGCCGGGGTGATCGAAACGAAGTCCCTGGGGATGAAGGGGACCTATATCCGCGTACTGAACGATAACCTCATCGAGGAATTGGAAAAGAGGCGAAAAAAGAAGTAGATTTCATCGGAAATCTGTGTTAATATAATCTGGTGCGAAAATCCACACGCTTTCCGACCGGAAGCCATGTGCCCAACACAGCAAGGATCGTGTTGGTCGGTGAATCCGGGGTGAGGAAGGCGGAGGTTCCGGCAGCGGAAAACCGTTGCCGGAGAAAAACAAATTGAAGGAGGTGTTAGTATGGGCGTTATTTCCATGAAGCAATTACTGGAAGCCGGGGTACACTTTGGTCATCAGACCCGCCGGTGGTGCCCCAAAATGGCCCCATACATCTTCACGGAGCGCAATGGGATCTATATCATCGATCTCCAGAAGACCGTGAAGAAAGTCGACGAGGCATATGACTTTATCCGCGATACCGTTACCGGGGGTAAACACGTCATGTTCGTCGGCACGAAGAAGCAAGCCCAGGAGACAGTGAAGGAAGAAGCCGAACGCTGCGGTATGTATTATGTGAATGAGCGCTGGCTGGGCGGGACCCTGACCAATTATCCCACCATCCAGAAGCGGATACAGCGTTTAAAAGAACTGGAGAAAATGGAAGAAGAAGGCACATTCGATATCCTGCCGAAGAAAGAAGTCGCCAAGCTCAGGGGAGAGATGGAGAAGCTGGAGCGCTTTTTGGGCGGTATCAAGGATATGCCGGGGCTGCCCGGGGCGATTTTTATCATCGATCCGCGTAAAGAGCACATTGCCATCGCGGAGTGCCGCCGCCTGGGCATCCCCATCGTCGCCATCGTGGATACGAACTGCGACCCGGATGAGGTGGATTATATCATCCCCGGCAACGACGACGCCATCCGCGCGGTAAAGCTTCTCGCGGCAAAGATGGCCGACGCCGTACTGGAGGCGAATCAGGGCCAGACCGCCCAGGAAGCCATGATGCCGGAGGACGACGAACTGGACGAATACGACGAAGAAGAGGCCATGTAGCCCGGCGCGTTTGTGCGAAGATATCGGATGTGACGAAGCACAGGCGCGGCGCGGGGATCCTGAGGACTACGGGCGGGGGCTTCATCCCTGCCCTTTTTTCTGGCGATTGCCATGGAAGCGGACGCGGCAAAGAGCCAATAAGACATAGAATTACGCAGGATTTTTGGCTCCTGACTAAGGAAGCGGACGCGGCAAGGAGCCAAAAAGACAAGTAAGGGGAGGAGATTTTTTATGGCAGAGATAACATCGGCAAAAATCAGAGAGCTAAGGGAGCGGACAGGCGCCGGCATGCTTGACTGCAAAAACGCCCTGGCGGAGAAAGAGGGCGACATAGAGAAGGCCATCGAGTACCTGCGGGAGAAAGGGCTTGCCGCCGCGGCGAAGAAAGCCGGCAGGATCGCCGCCGAAGGGCTTTGCGAATCCTACATCCACGGAGGGGGCCGCATAGGGGTGCTGCTGGAACTCAACTGTGAAACCGACTTTGTGGCGAAGACGGATGAGTTTAAGCTCCTGGCTAAGGATATCTGCATGCAGATAGCGGCTTCCAAGCCGGAATATGTACGCAGGGAGGAAGTCCCCGCGGACGTGGTGGAGAAGGAGAAGGAGATATTCACCGCCCAGGCCCTCAACGAAGGGAAGCCCGCCAACGTGGTGGAGAAGATGATTAGCGGCCGCATCGAGAAGTATTTCAAAGAGATATGCCTTGTAGAGCAGCCCTTCATCAAAGACACGGATATCACCATCAACGACCTCCTTGTCCGGCAGATATCCAAGATCGGCGAAAACATCAACATCCGCCGCTTTGTACGCTACGAACTGGGCGAGGGGCTGCAGAAGCGCCAGGAAAACTTTGCCGAGGAAGTCATGGCGCAAATCAAATAAATGATGATTTCATCGGATTTTGTGATATACTTAAGAAAATGAAAAGAGAACGCGCATCGTGTTCTCTTTTTTAAGAAAGGTCGGAGGGAAGGCCCATGGGGTCCGAAAAAGGAAAACCGGCGCCCGCGCCGGGAAAGGCGTTGTACCGGCGGGTAGTGGTCAAGCTAAGCGGTGAAGCCCTTGCCGGCGGCCGGGCTTACGGGCTGGATCACGATACTTTGCGGTCCATCGCGCTGCAGCTTAAGGGCCTTGAGGCGGCTGGCGTCCAGACCGCAGTCGTGGTCGGCGGCGGCAATATATGGCGGGGCGTATCCGGGAGCGCCGGCGGCATCGACCGCGCCACTGCCGACTACATGGGCATGTTGGCGACCTGCATCAACTCCCTGGCGCTGCAGGAGACCCTTGAGGCGAATGATATGGAATCCAGGGTGCTGTCCGCCATCGAGATGAGGCAGATCGCCGAGACTTACATACGGCGCAGGGCCATCCGCCACCTGGAAAAAGGCCGGGTGGTCATCTTTGCCGCCGGAACCGGCAACCCGTTTTTCACCACGGACACCACAGCCGCCCTTAGAGCGGCGGAGGTAGGCGCGGAGGTCATCCTCATGGCAAAAAATGTAGACGGCGTGTACGACAGCGATCCGGCTGAAAACCCGGAAGCCGTGAAGTATGACAGCCTTACCTATCAGGAAGCGCTGGAGCGGGGGCTCAAGGTCATGGATTCCACAGCCCTGAGCTTATGCATGGACAATCACATACCCATCGTGGTATTTAGCTTGGCGGAAAGCGAGAGCATTTTCCGGGCGGCTATGGGTGAGAGGATTGGAACGATAGTAGGGAGGTAATGCAAATGTTGAAGGATATCTTAGCGGAAGGCGAAGACAGGATGCAGAAATCCGTGGAGTTCTTCCGCAAGGATCTGGCTTCTGTCCGCGCGGGGCGGGCAAATCCGGCTATACTGGACAAAATCGTCGTGGATTACTATGGCGCCGAAACCCCGCTCAACCAACTGGGCAATATCGCCGCGCCCGAGCCGCGGCTCCTGACCATCGCCCCCTGGGATAAATCCGCCCTGGGCGCTATCGAGAAAGCCATACAAAAATCCGATCTCGGGCTCAACCCAAACAACGACGGCTCCATCATCCGCCTGGCTATCCCTCAGCTCACTGAAGAGAGGCGGGTGCAGTTGGTCAAGTCCACGAAGAAGAAGGGCGAGGAGTGTAAGGTCAGCGTGCGCAATATCCGCCGGGACGTAGCGGATAAAATCAAGGCGGAGGAAAAGGCGAAGGGCTGCTCCGAGGACGACGCGAAAAAAGCCAACGACGACTTGCAGAAAGCCACCGACAAATACATCAAGGAAGTGGACAAGATACTGGAGTTAAAAGAAACGGAGATCATGGAAGTATAGATGGCGGGCGAGGGACCGGGACATCTGGCTATCATCATGGACGGTAACGGCCGCTGGGCGAAAGATAGAGGCTTACCCAGGGCCCTTGGCCACAGGGCGGGGGTAGAAGCCTTACGCAGGGTCGTGGAGCTTTGCCCCGCCTATCAGATCCGTTACCTGACCGTCTATGCCTTTTCCACAGAAAACTGGAAGAGGCCGGGAGCGGAGGTTCAGGCGCTCATGGCGCTCATGGACGAATTCATCGACAAAGAGCTGGCTACGCTTAAGAAAAACGGCGTAAGTATACGGGTGCTGGGCGACCTGGCCTCTCTGGCGTCCGGGCTGCGGAAGAAGATCGAAGCCGCGGTGGAGTCCACGGCGGAAAACCGGGAGATGATCCTGTCTTTGGCTTTGAACTACGGGGGCAGGCAGGAGTTGCTCCGGGGGGCGAAGGCCCTGGCGAAAAGGGCGCAGGCGGGCGAAGACCCGGAAGGCTGGGGGGAAGAAGACCTTGCCCGGGAGCTTTACACCGGGGATATGCCCGATCCGGATCTGCTCATCCGCACGGGAGGGGAACAACGCTACAGCAACTTTCTCCTATGGCAGGTAGCTTATACGGAGCTGTGGTACACGGATACATACTGGCCGGATTTCGGGGAAGAGCGCCTGGTGGAAGCCCTCACCGCATACCGGGGCAGGCAAAGACGTTTTGGAGGTGTCTGAATCCATGTTAACGAGAATCATCAGCGCTGCTGTGGGTATCCCCCTCGTCCTACTCTTTGTGTTTCGGGGAGGCGCCCTATATCTGGGGGCGGTCATCATACTATCCCTCCTGGCTTCCATCGAATTGTGCCGGATACTGAAGCGCATGGGGATCGTCGAGATGCAGCTCTTCCTGTACGTGGGAGCGGTGCTGTTCCCCTTGCTGCTCTCCTTTGAACCGTCCTGGCTTCCGAACTTCCTCATGTTATTTGTCCTGTCGGGCGCCATCATTTCCCTCTCCAAGTACCCGGAGTCCACTTTATCCGACCTCGGCGCGAACTTTTTCAGCATCCTGTACGTAGCCTTTGGGTTCGCCCACTTCGTGCTCCTGAGGCAGATGGAGCAGGGCATGCTCCTGGTGGGTTATGCCTTTACCCTGATATGGATGACGGATATCGGCGCGTTTTTTGTAGGGACCTATCTGGGGAAACGGCCTTTTTTCACCCATATCAGCCCCAATAAGACCCTGGAAGGCGCGTTGGGCGGGCTGGTCTGCGGCGTGCTGGGCGGCGTAGTGTTTTGCGTGATCATGCAGCGTCTGGCCCCGGTCAATAACATGGGCTTCCTCATCATATTGACGCCATTTCTGTCCGTAGTCGGCCAGTTTGGCGATTTATTTGAAAGCGCCGTCAAGCGCCTGGCGAAGACCAAGGATTCCAGCCAGCTCATACCCGGCCATGGCGGGATACTGGATCGCTTTGACAGCGCCCTATGGGTCATCCCGCTGCTCTACCATATCCTGCAGATACGCATCAATATTTTTTCATAAGGAGCCTTATGTTTACCCAAATACTCGCCATCGTATTTGTGCTGGGGGTCATTGTCCTGATCCATGAATGGGGGCATTTCATCTCCGCCAGGAGCATCGGCATAGCGGTGCAGGAATTCGCTGTGGGCCTGGGCCCCGCCATCTGGAAAAGGCAGGGGAAGTCCACGTTATACTCTGTCCGCTGTATCCCTTTCGGGGGATATTGCCTTTTTAACTCCGAGCTGGAAGGTGAAGACAGGAAGGGGCGCCCCCTCTCCATCGTGAACCGGAAGGCGCTGTCGAAGGCTTATATATGCGTCGCCGGCCCGGTGATGAACTTCCTACTGGCGGCGGTTCTGTTTACCGTGGTCTTTTCCTTCATCGGCGTCCCCGTCGCTTACGAGGCGGTGATCGGCGAAGTGCAGCCGGATTCCCCCGCCGCCGAGGGAGGGATGCTGCCAGGAGACCGGGTACTATCCATCGGGGGGGAAGCCCTGGAGTCCTGGAGCGACCTGAGCAGGGTGCTTGCGGCGTACAGAAATGAAGAAAGTGTAGAATTCCATATACAAAGAGGGGCTGAAGGCCTCATCCTGGAGGTGAAGCCCAGGCTGAACGAGGAGGAAGACCGGGTACTGATCGGGGTGATCGTGGATCAGCGCCGGGCGGTGGTCGAGAAGGTTTCCCCATGGCGTGGCGTCAGGCTGGGGCTCAGCCAGACCTTCATCATGATGGGCGCGCTTCTGGAAGCCATAGCCCATATGGCTACGGGGCGGATCAGCGTAAGCGAGAACATCTCCGGCCCGGTAGCGTTGGCCCAGGTCATCATGGAGACGGCTTCCACCGGGCTTTCCAACACCCTTTTCCTTACTGCTTTTCTGTCGGTGAACCTCGGGATCATGAACCTTTTGCCGCTGCCTGCCCTGGACGGGGGTAAGATCATCATGTATGCCGTCGAGCTGATACGGCGCAAGCCCCTGAAGCTTGAGGTAGAGGGCTGGATCAATGTAGTGGGCTTTGTGCTGCTGATATCCCTTATGGTCATCCTGACGTTTAAAGACATCTTCCAACTCTTCACATGAGGTGATGATGGCAAAAGTTACGAACATACGTTCGGAAATCGGCAACCGGAGGGAAAGCCGCCGGATCATGGTAGGCCGCGTGCCCGTAGGCGGAGGCGCCCCTATATCCATCCAGTCCATGACCAATACAAGGACTGCGGATCATGAGGCTACCCTCAGGCAGATACGCTACCTTGCGGCGAAGGGCTGCCAGATCATACGTGTGGCGGTGGCGGATAGTGCGGACGTGGAAGGCCTGGGGGCGATAACTCCCGCTTCGCCGCTGCCTGTGGTCGCCGACGTCCACTTCGACTACCGCCTTGCCCTGGGCGCCCTGGAAGCGGGGGTAGACGGGCTGCGCCTCAACCCCGGCAACATCGGCGAAGTCTGGAAGGTCAGGGAAGTCGTGGCGGCGGCGAAAGACAGGCAGATCCCCATCCGGATAGGCGTCAACGGAGGCTCACTGGAGGCGGGGCTGCTGGAGAAACACGGCGGGCCTACGGCAGCGGCGCTGGCGGAGAGCGCCCTGGCCCATGTGGCTATCCTGGAGGGGCTCGGGTACTACGAAATCAAAATATCACTGAAGTCCAGCCGCGTCCCCGTCATGCTGGACGCCTACCGGCAGATCGCCGACAAAGTCGATTACCCCCTGCATCTGGGCGTCACGGAGACGGGCCTGCCTTCCCGGGGGCTGGTCAAGTCGGCGGTAGGTATCGGCACGCTGCTGGCCGAGGGCCTCGGCGACACGATTCGCATTTCGCTCACCGAACCTCCCGAGAACGAGATCCCCGCAGCAAAGATATTGATCGACCATTTCGCGGGACGCAGGGGGAGCGGGAATTGCGACGAGAACGAGAGACGCTGGGGAGGTAACATGCACGATGATCATGAGGAACGTCCTCTTTATGCCGCATTCTCCACAGAGCATTTCCGCCACCGGAGTTTGCCGCCGGTTTTGTGGAGCGAATTAAGCGACGATGAGCGAGCGGCGGCAGCAGTTGTGGAAGCTCTGGGCGCCGACCCTGTCGCCGAATGGCGGGCACGCATAGCCGAACTTGAGGCGGCGGGTGACACGCGACCTATAATTTTGCGACGGCGGTATGGAGGCATGTCGAATGTAGGATTGGCAACCGGCTATAATTCATCGCTTTTCGACTCCCCGCTCGCCCCCCTCAGCGGCTTTCAGCCGCTGCACGGGCGTGGGAGTCGGCCATTTTGCTCCGCGCAAAACGGCAAAAAACTATCTGTAATTAACCCTTTCCCGAACAGTGGCGCGACAAACGATGAAAGTGGCAAGTCGGCGCCCATGTCGCCGGAGGAGTTGTGGATAAAGGCCGCCGCTGACTTCGGGCCTCTCTTTATCGACGGACTGGCCGACGGGCTCGACATTGTTGCCGAGGGGGTGCCGCAAACCGAGCTCGACGCCCTCGCCCTCGCAATCCTCCAGGCCGCGCGGGTGCGCATTAGCCACACCGAATATATCGCCTGCCCCGGGTGCGGGCGCACACTATATGACTTGCAGGGCACTCTTGCTGCGATCCGCAGCCGCACCGAGCATCTCAAGGGTCTGAAGATCGGCGTTATGGGAT
>Ga0082212_10010612_pt1 | contig 11769 bp, 12 predicted proteins | sample TergutNt197P3_FD_71548 | JGI IMG/M metagenome (GOLD analysis project Ga0082212, IMG submission 71548) | Neocapritermes taracua P3 segment gut microbial communities from Petit-Saut dam, French Guiana - Nt197 P3 | ecosystem: Host-associated > Arthropoda: Insects > Digestive system > Gut ... | reverse complement strand
CTCTGTTTCGTCCGTCCGGAGCCCTTTGGCAATAAGCCACACTGCCATAATCATTTCCTGCGCGGCAATTGGCAGATTCATTAAAAGGCTTCCGGCGTCGAAGTTTTCTTGCAACCCGAACAGCACCAACACGCCGGAAACAATATGCAGAAGATCAGCTGCCAGGCCAAAGCCCGAAAGCCATTTCGGGATAAGCCTGTATTTGTATAGCGCGAAATAGAATATAAAGGCGCCCGCGCCGAATACGAATGCCGTTACGGACGAATCCGATACCGCCTTGAGCGCCGCGCCGGCATTTAGTAAATCCCTAGTTCCCGCCGCGTATGCCGCGCCAATCGACGACAATGCCATACAGCATACGGCATTTATCATATATGAGCAGGTTTCCAACGCGCCCCTGAATACAATGTATCCGACACCCAAAGCCTCGTTGTATTTTTTCAATATCGGAAACATAATTGCCGGAATCAAAGCAAGCGCGAAACCCATTACCAATATCAGAATAGCGCCTATCAAAAGAGAGTTGGGGTTTTCCGCAATCTTTACAAGATAATCCGGCCCGTTTCTCACCTTGAGGAACGGGGTGCTGAAAGTTCCAGCCAGAGTGCCGATGATGTACAGGCTTCCAACTATCCTTGCCGTACCTTTGTAACCATAAATTTCTTTTTTCATTATGTTGATTCACCTTTCTTGCTATATAGCCGGATAAACTGCCTGAAATGCTCTTCCAATATCTTTATTGCCTCCGCTTCCCGTTCCGGCTGACAATCGCACAGCGTAATATACATATACACGGGAGCGTAATATTGAAGCGCCATAATTTGCGGGTGTTCCGGGATAGCGGCCCCCGCGCGGATCATCAGCCCAAAAACAGCGCTCTGATAGGAAATCGGGAAACCGACGTTCTGCCACGCGTATTGAGTGGCTAATTCCCTGTTGTTATACCGTTCAATCGACAACATTTTTCTGAACCTGCATACATTTTCGTCATGCAGGAAATAGAGGAATAATCCGATGCTCCTTTTTACAATGTCATCCTCGCTGCTGTCCAGAAACAGCGCCTCGTCTTTATTCGCGTCAACTCCGTCCATCCGCATGGAAGCCGCTTGCCTCTCGTAGCCGGCTTTCATTTCGACAAGAATAGCGTTGAAGATGTGCTGTTTGCTTTTGTAATGCTTGTAGAGCGACGGGGCCTTAATACCCACCGCGCTGGCGATTTCCCCGACAGTGACGTTTTCATACCCTTTGGACGCGAACAAGGACAAGGCTTCCGACATAATGCGTTGCTTTGTGTTCTTTTCGCGTTTTGCCACAACAACACCTCCATTAAGCTAAAAATTATTAGCTTTATTATAAGCTAACAATGTTTAGCTTGTCAAAAGGAAATCTGAGCGAACAATATAGACAGAGCAACGTATGTTATCGTATATGTAAAATTTACGGTGAGGACGCATATTTTATCACATCGGAACAGGAAACACTTCAAGCTAAATTTATTGAAAGGGGCGCAGGAATTGTAAGTGGATTTTAGACTTATCATCCTTCAAAGATAGTTGAGGTAATTCAAATGTGGCGGAAAATCAATAATTTTGTTCGGATGAACGCTATTCTCACGGCGTTTTTACTTACGGCGTTCTTTATGTTGCTGTCAACGGCGGTCGGTTTGCCGACTATGCAGGGCGGTATGGAACGTAATATCGGAATGCCGATTATGACTGTATATCAACTCATATTGGCAACAATAGGCATATTGTTTATGCGAAAACTGCAAGTGCTTGACGAAGGCGACTTCAAATTTAAGAGCATCGGTAAGGGGCTCCTTCTCGGTTGGATTGTGTTCGTGCTTATGGCAATTATGGTTTTTACAAGTTTTGTAAACCTTTCCGAATACTTCATTAAACCCGAGCCGCTGTTTCTTCTGACGGTAATTCTGTTCCCTTTCAGCACGGGTCTGCTTGAAGAAGTGGTGTTCAGAGGGCTTGTGCTGAAAGTACTGCTCAGAAAAACGGGCGGCACAAAAAAGGGAATAATCAAAGCGTTCATTATTTCCGCCGTGTTTTTCGGAGTTGTCCATTCCATTCATCTTATTTGGACTACCCCTCTTGACGTATTATTCAGCGTTACTTTCGCAATGGCGGGCGGTATGCTTTTGGGAGCGGTTTATCTGCGGACAAAAACGCTTACCGCGCCTATACTGCTTCATTGGTTTATGAATTTGTCCGGTGGAATTTTCCAAGCGTTCACACGCCCCGATTATACAGTACCACAAACAACGCTCGCCGATGTTATTGTACTTGCGTTGATAGGAGCTTTACCGCTTATAATCGCGGCGTTGGTCTTGCTTAGGAAAGTTGAGCCGGAGGAAATTGCGGAAAAATAAAAATTCTCAAAATAAACATAATTCACAAAACCATAGGCGATTGCGAAACAAGAAGAAGCTGGAAGTGAGAAAAATCCCCCTGCCCCCTGGAGAAGGGGGTGTCACAAAGTGACGGGGGTTGCGGAATCTGATGTTACACGGGGAGACAACGCCAACCCCCGCCGTCTGCGGACGGCGCCCCCTTCACGGAAGGGGGCAGGGGAAAGAACGGAGAAAAACCGTGGCTTACTGCGTTAAATTTTCCGCATAAAACCAAACATATTTGAGTTTCGCAATCGGCTATCACAAAACCACGAAAGGAGGGCGGCGTAAATGATAATCGCGGTAATAATTCTGTTTTTGGCATTGATTATCTGCGCCGCTCTTGTCGTGCTGTTGAAACGTGATATTAAATTGCTGAATCATACGTTGCGTACAATAGAAAAGTCCGACACAAATATGCGTGCGACAACGGAGACATTCGATAAAAATATATCTGAACTATGCAACACAGTCAACGATATTTTAGACAAACAAAAGAAAATTATTATAACAAGCGAAAAATCGAACCGTGAGTTACGTCAGGCAATAACGAATATATCGCACGACTTGCGTACTCCCCTTACTTCTGCAATCGGATATATACAAATGATAAAGTCCGGCAATACGCCGGACGATAAAAAAATTGAATATATTAATATTATAGAAAACAGGCTGAAATCGTTGTCAAGTCTGATGAACGGGTTGTTTGAATACACGCAGATTATTGAGGGTAAAATTACGCAAAATATTGAAAGAATAAATATATGCAATGTGTTACGCGATACAATTTCATCGTATTATGATTATTTTATATCGAGGAATTTCACCGTGGAAATCAATATACCTGAAACTCCTCTTTATGTTCTGTGCGACGCGAATTATTTCAGACGCGCAGTGCAGAATCTTATTCAAAATGTTTTCGCGCACGGAATAGAATATTTCACACTGACTGTTGACGGCGGCAATATTATATTTCAAAATAAAGTGTCAAATGCAGGAGCGATAGAAACTGACCGGTTATTTGAGAGATTCTACACAGCGGATTTATCACGAAACAGCAATAAAACAGGATTAGGGCTGGCAATCGTAAAAGAAATCGTTCAGAATATGGGCGGCGAGGTCAATGCCAGTGTAGAAAATGATATGTTGAGCATATGTATTTCAATACAATAGAAATCAAGTTGTTGCTCCGTGGTTTTGCACAGTTTTGCTTTTGCTTGATATGCCTTTAATCAAAATATATATACCGGCAACCCACTCCCATGGCACATACGGAATATATAACGCGAAAGGAACAGACACGCCGAACGCTGTCAGCGACCAGCCGACAAGAATAAAAGGCACGGTTATCAATCCCCATATTCCGAGCCATTTAGGAATCACACCTACTTTCATTATCAAATAATAAAACAGTATTGCGCCGAGTCCGAACGGTATCATTGCGATTGCTCCGCCGAAATCCCTGACTGAAAATAATATCTTTGCAATGTCAATAAGTTCGGTATCGCCGCTTATTGCAAACTGTCTGCTTACTTCGGTTATGCCATATATCACCATTTGGTCAAAAACCACAATGACTACTTCAAACATATAGAAGCCCATAGCAATGATAGCGGCGGTTTTGCTGATGTGTTTGCCCGCCTGATAAAGTACCGCCGCAAGCGCAATAATAACAAGCGCAGTTATGATTTGCAGGAATATTCCTGTATAAAACCGACCTATGTTATCCGCAATATTAGTCATGGCGGCGGGAATGTTATCGGTATCGGTAAAAGGACCGAAACCTATAATCCCGCCGATAAGACTTGTTGTTGCTTGAGTTATTAAACTGATTCCCAGTAGTAAATATAACCCCTTTTTATTTGTTGTCATATGTTAGCCCCTCCTCTATTTTATTTTCGCAATTAAATCCTTTGATAATCAGCCAAACCGCCATAATCATCTCCTGTACGGCAATCGGTAAATTCATGATAAGACTGCTTGTGTCGAAGTTTTCCTGCAGTTCGAACAGAACCAACACGCCGGAAGCGATATGCAGTAAAATAGCGACAATACCAAAACCTGAAATCCATCTTGGAATGAGTTTGTATTTGTAAAGCGCGGTGTAGAATATCAACGCGCCCGTACCAAAAACAAACGCGGTCACGGACGAATCCGCTATCGCATTGAGTGCCGCACCTGCGCCGGCTTCCGTTGCATTGAGCGACGATAACGCCAAATAGCAAACTGCGCCGATAATATGCGACCAAGTTTCCAAGGCTCCCCGAAAAATGATATATCCAATGCCAAATATTTCGTTGTGTTTTTTTAGTATTGGAAACATAAACGCCGGAATCAGAGCAAGTGCCAAACCCATAATCAATGTCAGAATAGCTCCCACAACAAGAGAATTAGGATTTTCCGCAATTTTCGCGAGATAATCCGGCTCGTTTCTCACTTTCAGGAACGGCACGCTCAAAATTCCCGCAACCGTACCGATTATGTACAGGATACCAACTATCCTTGCCGTGCTTTTGTAACCGTAGACTTTTGTTTTCATAATTCTGATTCTCCTTTTTTGTGATATATTCTGATAAACTGCCTGAAATGCTGCCGCAGTATTTGTATTGCCTCCGTTTCTTTTTCAGGGTGACAGTCGCAAAGGCGAATATAAAGATACACGGGAGCGTAATATTGAAGCGCCATGATTTGCGGGTTTTCGGGAATCGTCACGCCCGCGCTGACCATCAATCTAAATACCGCGCTTTGATAATAAAGAGGAAAATCCACGTATTGTCTTGTATAAACGTCCGCCAAACCTTTGTTGTTGTACTGTTCTATCGTCAGCATTTTGCGGAATTTTCGCTCATTGTCATCATGCAGAAAATAGAGGAATAAATCGACCGCCATTTCGATTACCTTGTCCTCTCCGATACCCGTATACAACGGTTGGTCTTTTTCCGCATCCCTTCCGTCCATTTGCATGGATGCCGCCTGCCTGTCGTAGCTGGCTTTCATTTCATCAAGAATAGCGCTAAAAATATCCTGTTTGCTTTTATAATGCTTATATAACGACGGCGCTTTTATTCCTACTGCCTTTGCTATTTCAATAACGGTAACAGATTCATAGCCTTTTACAGAAAATAAATTTAATGCTTCGGCTAAAATACGCTGTTTTGTTGCGCGATCCCTTTTTATCAAATCAACACCCCCAAAGACAAAGCTAACGTTTATTAGCTTTATTATAGCTAATAAGCGTTAGCTTGTCAAGAATTTTTTATGAATTTTTATCGAATTTTTTCACGCTTCCAATTCTGTGCTTACGCTCCTGAAAGAACTCTCAGATTCATTTTGGTGCTTGTTAACGGCAAGCGCGACGCAGAATAACGCAGCCGCAAACGCGAGCTGTATCAACATAGCCTGCCATACCGGTTTTAAAGCCTCTCCGCTGAAAGAAGTCAAAGAGCAAATGCGTTCGAGAGCAGTAACATACCAGTAAGTCGGTGTGAACCTCGCTATCGCGAGCAGGCTGTCGCCCAGCATTTCGAGCGGCACAAAAACGCCGCCAATAAACGAGAGAACGAGCGATAAAGAATTAGCCACGGCATTCTGCGAGTTCGGTCCACGGACAAACGAGCAGGCAAGCGAAGCCATCGCCGTCGCAACTACTGTAAAAACAAAAGTATTTAATACAATCAGAACGATTATCCTGCCGTCCGTGCCGCCGAGTTTAGAGCCGTACATGATAAATCCTGCCGCATTCAAAACAATCCAAACCGCTCCGCTCATAATGCTGTAACACAGTATTTGCTGCAATCCTATGTTTCGCTGACTTAACGGGGCGCACAGATTGCGCATATTCAAATCGGGTCGGCGGAACGCGAGCATTATACTGCTTACGCAGAGGATAACAAGCACCATAGTTATATATGGCGTCATTCTTGCGTAAATGTGATAATTTTCATTGACGGGCGCACTTTCGCCGAAACGCTTTTTTTCTATTTCAACTCTCGCGGACAAATCGTTAAGTACGGTTTCAGCGAGGGTTTTTTCGTCCATATCGGGATTTGCCGCAAGATAAACCCGCGTCAGGTTCAGATATTGATTCACAAGGCTGTCGGCGTAATATCCCAAAGCCGATTCTACCGTCGTGACAGTTTCCGCTTTTACGGTTAAGCCGTTGAAGAACCCGTCGCGGAATCCTTCCGGCAGTATGAGTATAAAATCGGTGGCTTGATAGAACGTCGCGTCCTGAAGCGCGGATTTTTGGTCTTCGAGAACGACTTCTTCGCCGCGTTCGCCGAGATATTTAACAATACCGTCGGTCAGCGGCGTATCGCCGCCGCGGTTTATAACCGTGAAATTAGGCTTCATCTCCGAAAAGTCAGGACTGTAATTGTCCAGAGATATTGCGGTCATAACGACCGACAGAGACATAAATATGACGAAATACATTATAAGCGAAACATAACGCCGCTTCATGATAATAACACAAGCCTTAAATACTTTCATAACGCTGCCTCCTTACGAAAACCGCCGTAACCGTGAACATTACAGCCGTCATAATTAAAATAATCCCGATATTTAAAAAATATTTGTCATAGTTATCGTAATAATAAAGGCAATAGAACGCGTCGGTTATACGCGCCGCCGGATTCAGCCATGCGGCTGCCGGCGCTTTTTGAGCCACGGTATAATTTATGCCGCTAACCATCAGTCCGGCCAGGAAACAGCATACCATGGTGACGCAGATTAATATCGCGACTTTTGCCTGTTCTTTTAGTTTTGACGTAACCGAAACCATCGCTCCGAAAGCCACGCCGAAAATACTGCCTATAAGACAAGTCAGCAGCACGAGTCCGAGTTTTGAGCCGAAATCTGCTCTGAGGATAAATATAATATAAATCAAAGTAAACAACAGGCAGGAAAAATGAACCGTAATGCCGCCTAAAAGATCGTAAGCCACCAATTTGAACCGTCCGGCGGGCGACATAGTTCTACGAGCTCCCAATGACGACAAATTAGCTTGCATTAGCGAAACGGTTGTCAAGCCCTGGAATCCTCCGTATAAACATATCATAGCAAGCAGCGCGTAAAAAAAGTTTACTTTAGCTGTGACCGGATTTCCCGAAAGTGATATTTCCTCGGTATAATTTACGGGATTGAGTAAAACAGGTAAATCTCCCATCGCTTCGGGTTTATTTGAAATCACAACTCCAACGGCGTTCTTAGTTTGTAAATATTGGTCCAAAAAACTCCTTGCGATTGTTTGATTCAACCCGTCGCCGCCGACCACAAGCATTGGCGTGTTGTCAATAAATATATATCCGTCGATTTCTTTTTGTTCAAGCAGTATATCTGCTTCGTTAATATTCGGCAACAGTTTAATATCAAATAACCGGTTATCGTTTTCCCCGGAAACCGATTCAAGCGCGGATTGAAATGAAACATCCTCACGGTAAGCCTCGTTTTCAATCACGCCAATCGGGATTTCATGCAGTCGTCCGGCGGTGTCAACAGCCGACAAAGTGACTGAAAACAAAGTAGCGAGCATGATTGGGAAAATCCATGTCCAGATAAGCGTGTCTTTGCTCCGCAGACTGAATAATATGCGTTTAAAGTAAATATTCCAAAACATATGCCAAACCTCCTCAATCCTTTAACTCTTTGCCGGTAATTTCAAGAAATACGTCGTTCAAAGTCGGCGGTTCTGTAAAGACGCGCCCGAAATCTATGCTGTTCCGTCTTAATATATCCAAGACCGAAATCAAATGATGCCCTCCGGCGGTACAGCGCGCAGTCAAAATATTACCGGAATAATCCGCCTGAAACAAACCGTCTGTATTTTTTATTTCGCCGAGAACAGAATCAGGCAAATCATATATATCCATCGTCAGTTTTTCTCCGGCGCGTATCATCGCTTTTAATTCGTCTTTTGTGCCGACCGCAACGGCTCTGCCTTTGTCCATAATCATGATCCGCGTGCATAATTGTTCGACTTCCTCCATGTAATGCGAAGTATAGACGATGGTCGCGCCGTTTTTGTTGAGTTCGCGTATGCCCTCAAGTATATGGTTGCGGCTCTGCGGGTCAACGGCAACGGTCGGCTCGTCGAGGAAGATAAGTTCAGGCTTATGCGCAATTCCGCAGGCTATGTTAAGCCTCCGCAACAATCCGCCGCTGAGTTTTTTCGGCAAAAACTTCCGGTAATCCTCAAGCCCTGTAAAACTTAACGCTTCATCGACAAGCGTTTTACGTTTCGCTTTTTCCGGCACATACAGTCCGCAGAAATAATCAATATTTTCATATACTGTCAATTCGTTGAAAACCGCCACGTTCTGCATGACTACGCCGATGCGCCGTTTTAATTTATAGTTGTCCGGTTTCATCGGTTCGCCGAACAAACTGACTTCCCCTTTGCTGTATTTCAACAAAGACAGCATACAGTTTATCGCGGTAGTCTTGCCCGAACCGTTAGGACCGAGAAGTCCAAAAATCTCGCCTTTTTCAATATCCAGTTCAAAATGGTCCAGCGCAGTTAGGTTTCCGTAACGTTTCGTCAGATTGCTTACTTTTATCATAAATGATTTCCTCCCGTGATTTATTTCTGTAAACATTATATCAAAACCATTTCTTAAAGAATAGTGACCGTTATCATATTTTTATTTTTTTGAATATGACAAATGTCACTATTTTTATGATATAATAATATATATTTTAAAAAGGGATGTGGTCGGGTGCAAAGATTGACCGATAAACTGCTGATTATCGGATTATGTTTGTTGATAATGACTTTTTCGCAAATAAAATTAGTATATATCGTCGCGCTGCTCGCATCTGTCGCGGTCAGCTCGCTATGCGAATATTTTGAGAATAAAATACCGCCGTATTTATGCGCGGTTTATGTTGTTTTGTGCATATTTATGCCGGATTTTATTGTTTTTCTGCCGCTTGTCGTTTATGATTGTGCCAGTTTCGGCAAGCAATATTTACGTTTTTGCTGGGTAGTCGCGCTTCCGGTTTGCTTTTTTTCCTATGATATAAAAAATGCGATTTCAATAACTTTTATATCTGCGGCGGCTTTTATTCTGCAATACAAAACGACGGAACAGCTAAAAATCCGGGAAGAATTTTTTACGCTGACCGACAGCGCAAAAGAACAAACAATAATTCTGGAACTAAAAAACCGTGAGATGATGGAAAAACAGGACTACGAAATACGCCTCGCAACGCTTAGTGAACGCAACCGCATTGCCCGCGAAATACACGATAACGTCGGGCATCTGCTGACGCGTTCGATTTTACAGTTAAGCGCATTATCCATGACATATTCGGGTGACAATAATTCAAAAGCCGAATTGAATTTTATAAAAGAAACAATGTCCGAAGCGATGGATAACGTCCGAAACAGCGTGCACGACTTACATGACGAATCTGTGGATTTGAAAATGCGGCTGGAAGCGATGATCAGCGGGTTCGGGTTCTGTCCGGTAAAATTACGCTACGACGCGGGCGAACTGACAGGCGCGCTAAAATATTGTTTTATCGCCGTAACTCGCGAGGCTCTCAGCAATATCGCAAGACATTCGAATGCAACCGAAGCGGTCGTAACCGTTACGGAACATCCGGCGTTCTGCCGACTGTCAGTCGAGGATAACGGGACCGTCAAAACAACCGGTAATTCACGCGGCATCGGGCTTCGCGGCATGGCGGACCGCGTGGAAGCGCTTGGCGGAGTTTTCAGGGCGGAATATAACAAAGGGTTCAGGATTTTTATATCTGTTCCAAAAGAGAAAGAGAGCGTAAAAACATGATAAAAGTGATTATAATTGACGACGACAAATTTATATGCGCGTCGCTTAAAACGATATTGCAAGCCGACCCCGATATTGAAATCATAGCCGTCGGCACAAGCGGAGAGGAAGCGATTGGCTTATATGAAACCCTGCGTCCGGACGTTCTTTTGACAGATATAAGAATGGGCGGAATCAGCGGGCTTGAAGCGGGGGAACAGATACTCAAAAAATATCCTGACGCAAAAATTCTGTTTCTGACAACTTTCTCTGACGATGAATATATTGTAAAAGCCTTGCGTATAGGCGCGAAAGGCTATCTTATAAAGCAAAACGCGGAAACTATAGCGCCCGCATTGAAAGCGGTCATGGCGGGGCAGAACGTATTCGGCAGCGAAATTACCTCAAAATTGCCGTCTTTCATAAATATAGGCGAACCAAAAAAGCCCGATTTGTCACAATATGGCATAAGTAACCGTGAAATGGACGTTATAGAGCTTGTGGCAAAAGGACTTAACAACAAAGAAATCGCGGATATTCTGTATTTAAGCGAAGGGACGGTAAGGAATTACCTCAGCGTCATATTGGAAAAATTAGAGCTCCGCGACAGGACGCAACTTGCAATTCTTTATTACAGGCATGAACACTGTTAAACTTTGATATGTTTATGACAAGGCAAGATATGGTAAAACAATAAAAACAAATTGAATTTCCCATATACTATGAAAATTCTTAAAGGAGTAATATGCATATATTTTTATTGGAGGACGATAATTCCCTGCAAAGAGGGATAGAATTGAAACTCTCAAAAGAAGGGCATGCCATTATCTGTGCTGATACCGTTGCGTCTGCCAAAACAAAAATCAATTCTATGTTTGACATGGCGATACTGGACTTGAATCTGCCGGATGGCAGCGGCATGGAAATCTGCGGAGAATTACGGGCAAACCAATCAACGGCGCATATCTTGATTTTGACTTCAAACGATGCGGAGACGGATATAGTCATAGGTTATGAAATGGGAACGGACGACTATATGACAAAACCTTTCAGTCTGTCAGTATTGCTGGCAAAAGTGAATGCCGTACAGAGACGCTTAGAAAATCCAGCTCATAGTCAGTCAAAAGCCGTTATATTTGATTCTATTAAACAAACGGTCGAAGTTCGCGGTCAGGCGATATCATTAACGCGCAACGAATGGCGGCTGTTTTATGCTTTGTGGCAAAATTCCGGTCAGACTTTGACAAAAGACCGGCTTCTTGAATCACTCTGGGATATAAACGGCGATTTTGTTGACGAAAACACAATCGCGGTCAATATCCGCAGACTGCGCGAAAAGGTTGAAGAAAATCCGTCAAATCCTACGATAATAGAAAATGTACGTGGAATAGGATACAGGTTAAATAATTTATGAAAGAGCGTTTAAGTAAAAGAGAAAAAAATATATTAGACAGCCTTGATAAAATATTATCTGGGCAAAATCCGGGGAATCCCGCGACTTTTTTAGAGGAAAAATTATGGCAGACTTTGAAAAAATTCGAGTACAGCGAAGAAAAACGCACAAAAGACCAAGAGAACATACACAGACTGATGAGC
>Ga0082212_10010611_pt1 | contig 11770 bp, 8 predicted proteins | sample TergutNt197P3_FD_71548 | JGI IMG/M metagenome (GOLD analysis project Ga0082212, IMG submission 71548) | Neocapritermes taracua P3 segment gut microbial communities from Petit-Saut dam, French Guiana - Nt197 P3 | ecosystem: Host-associated > Arthropoda: Insects > Digestive system > Gut ... | reverse complement strand
TATTCTTTATAACATAATTATTTAATCTCACTGCACCATCTTTTATTTCTGCCACAGTTAGTGTTTTTGAAATAGGAGTTGGGGCAGGAGTTGGTTTTTCATTTCCTCTTGTGTACTTTGGTAACACTTTATTCATATTATGGTTTTTAGGAACATTGAGTGATAAGGAATTAGGTAACTTTCCTTTATTTGCCTTACTATAGCTAACAACTTTATTTAAAGTATGTAGGGCTGTTTGATATTGCATAGCTCCCAATTTACTATTTACAAAGTTAGGAACTTGTTTGTTTTTGTCAATATACTTTATTGTTCTTTTTGCAAGATCAACATATTGATTCTTAGTTAACTTACCTTTAATATTTACTCCACTAGGTAAACTTGGGTTTTTAATATCATATTTTACTGCAATAGCAGAAGATTTTTTACTTTGTTTATTGACGATTACTTTACTTAAGAGATAAGTATATTCCTGCATTGAAAATTTATATCCTGCAATAGTTACAGTATTTGGGAATTTCTTATTTTTTGTTACATACTTATCAATATTTTTGGAAGCTGTTAAGATTTGACTTTGAGTCAGTTTTTTTGGTTTAGCTACTGCTCCAGCTGCTTTCCATTTGTCTTTTGTAGCTGTTTTTACTTGTGAAGATTTTTTAACTTCTGAAGTTTTAATCTCTGTGGTTTTCACATCAGAAGATTTTTTAACTTCTGTGGTTTTAACTTCTGAAGAAGTTTTTATATTTTCACTAAGAGTTATTATATTTTTATTATCATTAATTGATTTATCTAATGTTGTGGTTGGATCACCAGCAATATCTTTTGAAGTTGCAGCAAAGCTTGCACTTACAGTTATAAAAAATATACATAATAAAGAAATTAGTAATATTTTTTTGCTTAATCTAATAATTCCACCTCGATTATATAAAACATATTTGTTTATTAACACGAATTTTATATTAAATGCATTTATTTGTCTTCATCATCCATGCCGTTTTAACATTTAGCAAGTTGTTTAAGTTGAAAAAAGCAACTTAAAATAAGTGATAATCATGATTTTTTGATTATCTTTTTTTGATATTATGGCATATTACTATAGAATGTAAATAGTCAGTTTTTGAGTATAGTTATATATGGCATTTTTTTTTAAAATTCTAATGTTTTCAAATTTTTATAGATATACTATGTTCTTAATTGTTTATAAATGTTTCTAAACAAAATATAAACAGTAAAGGGCGGTTATTTTATAAAAAATAATATAATTTAAAGCATTCCTTTTAAAATAGCTATTGATTTATAAAAGTTATTTAATAGACGAATAATTTGTGCAAAGCCTTATATAATAATGTAAATAAGATTGGTATTACTTATGATTGAAATGGGTTAATAGTGCTTTAAATAAAGAATAAGAAGTAAATATTAGTTATTTATAGTAAAATTAACTTTATTTGATTGTTTCTATACTTCTATAAAAAGCTTTTAACATTCCTTTTAATATTTTATCAATTATTAAAATGACTACTATTTAGCCTTATTTTTGAAAAATATTATTGAATTATTTTTAATTTTTTGTATATTATTTTAATTTTAATTATTTTTAATTTTTTATATATTTTTTTTTAAAATTATATTTTTAATTTTTTATAAAATTTTTGTATATTTTTTTATAAAATTATTATATATTTTTTATAAAATTATATTTTAAAATTTTTATATATTTTTTTTAAAATTATATTTTAAAATTTTTATATATTTTTTTTAAAATTATATTTTAAAATTTTTATATATTTTTTATAAAATTACGTATATTATTTTTAATAGCTACAAAAATTAAAGAAAATATATAAATATTTAACAAAAGTGTTTAAATTAAAAAAATGATTATTAATAAAAAAAATAATTAAAAGTAAAGTTATGAAATTTAGAAAAGAATTTCACTAAATTTACCATTAAGAGTGTATGTATTAGGGTTCCAATTATTTACAACACCTAATTTATTATTTTTACTTGTGGTATCGGAAACTGTCCAAACACCATCAATAAGAACTTGTACCCATACATGTCCATATACACTTCCACTTGAGAATGTACAGGTTCCATGGACATACCTTGCAGGGATACCGGCAGCTCTATATAAAGCTATTGATAAATGAGATTGATCTACACAATTTCCTGATTTGGCATTATAGGTTCCTATTGCACCTTTGACAGTGTTGTAATAGAAACTGTAACCAACATTAGCTATCATCCAATTGAATATTGCAGTTGCTTTTTCTTTATTGTTATTACAATTTTTAGTTATACCCGCTACCAATGTTTTTATAATTGGGTCTGTAACTTGACAATTTTTAGTAGGTTTTAGGAAGTTAGATAAGTCTTCTCCATTATATTTATCATTTAAACTAGCCGATGAATTTCCAGTATTTCCTGTATTACCAGTACCAGGAATTGCTTTGTTAATTGGGTCGGTAGGTTTTACATTTATGGTTACACTATTAGGTAGGGTTTTGTAAATTTTTTCATATTCTAAAATTTTTGAAAATTCTGAGATTAAAGTTTGATATTGTATACTGCCTAATGGGGAACTTGCAAAATTTGGAGCTTGTTTATTTTTTATAATGTAATTTGAAACTCTTGAAGCAAGATCTACATAGTTTGCTTTTGATAATGCACCATTAATTGAAACACCAGAAGGTTGTGGTGGTGAGGAAACATCTACTTCAGCAATATTAGCTGTGGATTTTTTATTTATATTTACAATAGCTGTAGAAACTAAATATAAAAATTTCTGCATTGTGTACTGTTTACCATTTATTTCTACATAGTTTGGTAAGATATTGTTTTGTTTAACAAATGCATTTACTCTTGAAGAAGCATCTTTTATAGCTACTAAACTTATTCCTCCTGTAGCAGGACTAGTTGGAACAATAGCTGTTGTACCCGTCTTTGAAGAAGATCTAACCATATTTGGCATCACTTTGTTCATGTTATGGGATTTAGCTATATTCACATTTAAAGAGGCAGGTAATGCTCCTTTATTTATTTTACTATAGTAAACCACCTTGTTTAAAGCATATAATGCTGTTTGATATTGTAAATTTCCTTTGTTACTAGCTACAAAGTTAGGTACTTGTTTGTTAGTATTTATAAATTTTATAACTTTTTTTGCAAGAGCATAATATTGTTTCTTTGAGAATTTCCCATTTATACTTACTCCACTTGCTTTGGCAGGATTTTTTACATTGTATTTAATAGGAACTTTGACTGTTTTTTTGTTATATTTGTTATAAATAGTTTTACTTAATAAATACATATATTCAGGCATAGAATATTTGTATCCACCAATTGTTACATAGTTAGGTAACTTTTTATTTTTTGTAACATATGTATCAACTTTTTTTGAAGCTGCTAAAATTTGACTTTGAGTAAGTTTAGTAGGTTCTCCACCTGCAGCTTTCCAAGTTTCAGAAACAGTATTTTCAGATTTATCTGAATTTGAAGTAGTAATATCATTAGCTGTTTTGTCGTTTATATCTTTCTGGGATAATTTAACAGCAGTAGATACAGCATCTTTTCCATTACTAATATCTGTATCACCTATATTACTTGCATAACTTGCACCTATAATTCCAATAAAAAATATGCAAAGTACACAAGCTATTAATACTTTATTTGTTAATCTAATAGTTCCACCTCATAGATTTAAACTTTAATTATCATGTAATTTTCATTACCTATATGATTTTTATAATTATTAGTTAATTTATTATAATTGTTATTTTATTATAATTGTTATTTTATTATAATTGTTATTTTATTATAATTGTTATTTTATTATAATTGTTATTTTATTATAATTGTTATTTTATTATAATTGTTAATTTTTAGAATATAACTTTATATTCCATTACATGTATGAATTGTTTTAAAAAATTCCTATACATTAATTATTTTATATATTTATGAACCTTATAACATATATAACTTTCCTAAGCAATATTAAAAATAATATTTTTAAAAAGTTTCTTTTTTCCTTATTTTTTTCTTTAATTATGATTAATTTTAGCTATTTTTGATAAAAATTATAAAACATCGTATTCAAGTATTAAATCTTTTCCTAAAGAATATTTTTTCTTTAATTTAAGTTGAACTGCATTGTTCATAAAATCAAAACCCTCTCCATCAAATAATGTTTTTGCATCATGACCCCCAACAACCATAGGTGCAATTGATATTTTTATCTCATCAATTAATCCTTCTTTAATCATAGAGAAATTTAAAGTGGATCCTCCTTCTAACATGAGAGTTTTAATTCCTTTTAAATAGAGAGAATTCATTAATTCTTTTAAATCAACTGAATCTTCACCACAATAAATTATATTTGCTTTTTTAGAAAGTATGTCAATTCTTTCTTCCACATCTTTTTTTGGGGTTTTAGATTTTGAAATAGCTATAATCGTTTCAGCATCATCATTTAAAATACGTGATTGAGGAGGGGTTCGTCCTGAGCTATCAACTACAACTCGAATAGGGTTATCTGATTTTTCAGAGGGTATTTTATGAACAGTTAGTCTAGGATCATCAACAATGACAGTATTTATTCCCACCATTATCCCATCCACAGATTTTCTTAACTCATGGACTCTTTTTAAATCTTCTGGACCAGATATTTCTGAACTTCCTGTTTTTGTAGCTATTTTTCCATCTAAAGTCATAGCTGCATTAAGTATTACATAGGGCTTCATAAGTTAATCTCATTGTGTGTTTGTTGATTAGCTATTGTTATTAGCTACATTTTATTTATTATTTTTTATAAATTTTATATATTTTTTATAAATTTTATATATTTTTTATAAATTTTATATATTTTTTATAAATTTTATATATTTTTTATAAAATTATATTTTAAAAATTTATATTTTTTTATAATTTTTTATATTTTTTATAAAATTATATTTTAAAAATTTATATTTTTTTATAATTTTTCTATATTTTTTATAAATTTTATATATTTTTTTATAAAATTATTATAATTATAAATTACATATTAATTATATTATATATAAGAAAATTAATTATAATAAATATAGAGGATATAATACTAAATTGATAATTTATATCTAAATAAATATATTAATAGTATTAAAAAATATAAAATAACTTAGCTAATTTCTTTTGGTGATTCAATGGAAGATAGATATGAAAAAGGAATGAAAGTATTAAATATAACCAACAAAGAAAAAATTGAAGGACTCTTTGATGAATTAGAAGATATAGCTCCTGATTTAGGAAGGTTTGTAGTTGAATTTCCATACTCTGAAATTTACTCAAGGAAAACACTCGATTTAAAAACAAGAGAATTAGCTACTGTTGCAGCATTAACAGCTATGGGTAATGCAGAAGTTCAGCTAAAAGATCATATCAATGCAGCTTTAAATGTCAGTAATAGTCCTGAAGAAATTGTTGAAGTTATAATGCAAATGTCTGCTTATGCAGGTTTTCCAGCAGCTATTAATGGAGTTAAAGCAGCTAAAGAAATATTTAAAGAAAAAGGATTACTTCCTCTAAAATGGGAATAATTAGTTTAGAAAATATAACAATTATAATATAGTGATTAAATACAAGGTCTTAATTTAAAAAGTGATATTATGTTTATGGGTGCTTCTACTAAAGAAGGCTATGATATAGCTAATAAAAGCAGAGAAATAGTTAGATCTCTAATAAAAGAAGATATTAAAAATCTGTCTAAAGAAGAACAAGATATAGTAGAACGAATTGTCCATTCCACAGCTGATCCAGAATATGCTAAGTTAGTATCAATAAGTTCTGATTTTGTTGAAGATACTTTAAAAGCTTTAAGAAATGGTGAAGATATTTTAACCGATATCAATATGGTTAAATCAGGAATTACACAATATGATGGAAATGTTGAATGTTTTATTAAAAACCAAGAGGTAATAGATATAGCTAAAAATAAAAAGATTACAAGGGCAGGGGCAGCTATTCAGTTTGCAGCTGAGAATGATTTTAAAGGAATTATAGCTATTGGAAATGCTCCAACTGCATTATTTAAAGCTATTGAATTATACAATTCTGGAGAATTAGATGTTTCTTCTATCGTTGGGGTTCCTGTTGGTTTTGTAGGTGCGGAAGATTCTAAAGAAGCTTTAAAAGCTAGTTCAATTCCAAATATTATTACAAAGGGTCCAAAAGGAGGGACTCCCGTAGCTGTAGCTTGTGTTAACTCTCTTATACAAACTATGAAAAAAGAATAATTTTAATTCACTTATACAAACTATGAAAAAAGAATAATTTTAATTCACTTATACAAACTATGAAAAAAGAATAATTGTTAATTATTTATTAAGAATATTTATTTCTTGAGAGATTTTACTTGTGAAGTATTTTATATAAATTATATTTACTTAAAAATTAATAAATGTGTGGAAAAATCATGAATTCAAAAGAACTATTTGAAGAATCTAAAAATTATTTACCTGGAGGAGTTGATTCTCCTGTACGTGCATTTGAACCCTATCCTTTTTTTGTTAAAAAAGGAGAAGGGTCTAAAATTTATGATGTTGAAGACAATCAATATATTGACCATTGTTTAGCTTATGGTCCTTTAATATTAGGTCATAGTAATCCAGAAGTGGTAAAAAATGTAAGTAATCAGATTGAAAATGGAACTACCTATGGTGCACCAACTGAAAATGAGATAAAATTAGCTAAAATGGTTATTGAAAGAGTTCCAGCTGCTGAAATGATTAGATTTGTAAATTCTGGAACTGAAGCTACTATGAGTGCAATTAGATTAGCTCGTGGATTTACTGGAAAAAATAAAATAATTAAGTTCGAAGGTAGCTATCATGGAGCTCATGATTATGTTCTTGTAAAATCTGGTTCAGGTGCAGCTACTTTACCCGATTCACTTGGAATTCCTGAAGACACTACTAAAAATACTCTTAGCTGTCCTTTTAATGATATTGAAGCTTTAACTAATTTAGTAAATAATGAAAAAGATGAAATTGCAACTATTATTGTGGAACCTGTAATGGGAAATATTGGTTGTGTTGAACCTGAAGAAGGTTACTTAAAATTTTTAAGGGAAATCACAGAAGAAAATAACATAGTTTTAATATTTGATGAGGTCATAACTGGTTTTAGACTTTCAAGAGGAGGTGCTCAGACATATTATTCCCTCACACCTGATTTAGTTACAATGGGAAAAATTATTGGTGGAGGATTTCCAATGGGTGCTCTTGCAGGTAAAAAGGAATTGATGGAAATGATTGCTCCATCTGGAAGTGTATATCAAGCAGGAACCTTTAATGGAAATCCAATTTCTGTTCAAGGAGGGATTTCAACTTTAAATCAACTTAATCAAAAATTTTATCAGGACCTTAATAAAAAAGGAAGCTATTTAAGAGGTAGAATTAGTGAAATAGTAGATGAATTAGATTTAAATATTCGTCCTGTTGGTTTAGCTTCTATGTTTCAGATTTACTTCAATAGTGAGAAAGTAACAAACTATGAAATAGCTAAAAAATCAGACACTAAAAGATTTTCTATTTACTTCCATGAACTACTTAAAAATGGTGTTTTTATTCCACCAAGTCAATTTGAATGTAATTTTATATCTTCAGCACATAGTAATGAAAATTTAGATAATGTAGCTAATGCCATTCGAGAATCATTAAAAATAGCTTGGGATAAATAGTATTTAAAATTTATATAAATTTATTTCAAATTTATATAATTTTATTTCAATTTTATATAATTTTATTTAATATTATATAATGTATAAATAGATATAAATATATTATATAATGTATAAATAGATATAAATATATTATATAATGTATAAATAGATATAAATATATTATATAATGTATAAATAGATATAAATATATTATATAATGTATAAATAGATATAAATATATTATATAATGTATAAATAGATATAAATATATTATATAATGTATAAATAGATATAAATATATTATATAATGTATAAATAGATATAAATATATTATATAATGTATAAATAGATATAAATATATTATATAATGTATAAATAGATATAAATATATTATGTAATGAATATAGCTATAATTTCAAAATATTTTATAAAAATAGTATATTTAATAATATCTAATTAAAACAAGTAATAAAAAATAAGTATAATAAAAATAAAGAAAATTTAAAAAAATTAAATTTTCATAAAATAATAATAATAATAAAAATAATAAAAATAATAAAGTTAGGTTTTAAACCTAACACTTTTTTTTTAATATAATTCTTTAATTAATCATTAATATTAATTAACTAATGATTCAAATCCTTTAGCAGCCACTAAACTCATAAAAGCGCCTTCAGGGTCCATAAGGATGTTACCTTTTGAAAATTCATCTAATGCAACTTTAACCATAGCTTCTCGTTTTACAGGGTCGGTTGCTGCAGTTGAAAGAGCTCTTGCAAGGGAAAGAACTGCGTCTCCTCTTGTCATGCCTCCTCCATGTAATTGATCATTTTCACGAACCAAATCTATTGCACTAATATTGATTGGTGTTCCATTAACTTGTAATTGTCCAGCTGCATTAATAACATTATCCATAGCTTCAGTATTAACCGCAACTACTGCATCAATTGAAACATTTTTATTATATTCTACAATTTCTTTTGCCCACTGCATTCCTTGTTTATTATCAGCATACCATAAAGAATCGTGAAGTAATAATCGAGATCCCGCACCTTGTGCTTGAGCTTCAGAAGGTTCTGGTGCTGAAGGATGTGTCATTCCACCAGGATAAATAGGTTTGTATTTTTTAATACTCCCCTCTTCCATTATAATAAGAAAAGCCATATCAACTGCACCTAAACCAGCTCGTGGTTCAGTTTCATCTGCAGCCAATACTAATATAGTTGAATTTCCTGAATTTAAATCAGGTGTACTTAAAAATGTTCCCCAAATTATAGCAAACACAGCTATTGCAGCTACAACAAGAATTGCTATTTTGAGTTTTTGTTGTCTATCCATATCCATATAATCACTACCTAAAAATAGTAAATTTCAAAATTTTTATAATATTTTTTTTACTTTTTTTTGTTTGGTTTTTAATTTATCTTTTTCTCTGTAATAATTTTTTAATTACAATAAAAATAGTTAACTAATTTATTAATTATTTGTATAATTATTTAGTTTATTAGTTATTAATTTATAAATTTATTAAGTTATTAATTATTAAATTATTTTTAAGAGACAAATAACATAATTTGCTATTTCTAAAAATAAACTATCTTAAAAAGTAGTTAATAATTGAATAAGAAATTTTTAATAAATGTAACTTCTTATCCTAGATATAATTATATTTTTCATATAATATAAACTTTTCGTTTATTAGAGTATAGTTTTATATAATGATTATAGAATTAAATTTATATTAAAATTATATTAATATTATAGAATTAAATTTATATTAAAATTATATTAAAATTCTATAAAAAATTATAGAATTAAATTTATAAAAATTATATTAAAATTCTATAAAAAATTATAAAATTATAAAATTAAATTTATAAAAATTATATTAAAATTATAAAATTAAATTTATAAAAATAATATTAATATTATAAAATTAAATTTATAAAAAATACATTAATATTATAAAATTAAATTATTAAAAATTATATAATGTTTATATTAAAATTATAAAAATTAAAACATAATAAAAAAGATAAAACTCTAACTATTTTATGTTAAATCAACAAATAGCTAATAATAATCATAATCTTGAAATTCCATATCTGCATCATCATCTAACTCATCATAACCAGTATTGTAAGTAGTTCTAGGAGGTATATAATGGCTTGGAGCACCATCAGTATAGGGATCATATGTACTTGTGCTTTTCGGAGGACTTACATATTTATCTACAGTTGTGACATCTTTTTTTGGATATGTCCATTTTTGTTCAAAACCAGATGAAGATAACCAAGCACTCAATAGAGTTCTCACCCCATCAAAAGCTCCAGCATCAAATTCTATAAAGTATATTTTTTTAGCTATTGGGAAAAAGTAAGTATGTTTACCTGTATCTTCAGAATAATAGACGTAACCTCTCATATCACCAACCCCTTGCCTTTGAACACTATTATTTTCAGAAATATTCTTTAAAAATTTATCAAGGTCACGACTAGGAAGAGTCTTGTTTTTAAAGATTATAATCTCTTCAGACGGTTTATAATAAACTACAGTATCTCCATTTGTATTATGATAATCATCTATTCCCTTCTCTATTGCACTGTAAGAAGAAAAAGTACTGCCAGCTAATGTTATATTATCGATACCAGCCACATCATTTAAAATTCGTTCACTGTTGTCTTCAATACAACCACTAACAAAGATAACTGTTATAATAACAAGTATACATAGTATTATTTTTTTTATCATAATTTTTTCCTAATTATAACTTTAATTTATAAATAAAATAGCTATATTCCTTTTTATATAAAATTTATATATCTCTAGTAATATTTTTATATAAAATTTATCTTAAAATCATTTATAGTTATATTATTAATATATTATAAATTTTTTGATTATAAATTATTTAATAAACAAATTCTATAGAATTTAAAGTAAAATTTTATAGAATTTAAAGTAAAATTTTATAGAATTTAAGCAAAATTTTATAGAAATAATTATAAAATTATAATAATAATAAAAAAGATAGAAATTATGATGATAGAAATTGTTCTTGGATGTGGTGAAAATAAGAATAGCCTCTTAGCTAGTGAAATAGCTAATGAAAATAATGATTTACATGTGAAATTAGCTTATAATGATGAAGAATTAGTTGCAGCTATGACTAATAATGAAATTGATGCAGTTATAAGAGGTTCACTAAAATCTTCAAATATTTTAAAAAATATAAGGGATTTATATAGTGATAAAGCTATTTACAGAGTTAGCTACATTAAAAATGAAATAGGTGGAAAAGAATATGAATTTCTACTGGCTCCAGTTGGTATTGATGAGGGCATTAGCTTAGATGAAAAATTAGATATCACAACTAAAGCTATTGATTTTATGTTACGTTTAGGTAAAAATCCAAAGATAGCTATTTTAGCTGGTGGAAGAAAAGAAGACCTTGGAAGAAGTTGTGATATTAACAAATCAATAAAAGACAGTGAAGATTTAACTAAAAAAGTTAATGAGCTAATAGCTAATTCAAGAAAATATCAAGATAAAGACATTACTTTAAAGAATTATTATATATTGATAGAAAAAGCTATTAAAGAAAATAATAATATAATAATAGCTCCAGATGGGATTTATGGAAATATTATATTTAGAACTCTCGTTTTAGTAAATTCATGGCATAGCTATGGAGCTATAGCTTTAGGGATAGATAAGATATTTATTGATACTAGTCGAGATCAAAGTATTGAAGGTTATCTTAGAAGTATAAATTTTGCTTATGAGTTAGCTAAGGAACGTAAAAAAGTAGAATAGTATTTATTTTTTTTATTTTATAGTTAGATATTCTTTATTTTTTATTTATTTAAATTATAAATCTTTCACGTTTACTTTAACCTGTTTTTTTTCCCGAGGTAAACAATTTTTTTATGTTTTGTTGACCGTGCTTCCTTGTATAATCTTTTGTAAATAGAACCAACTTGGTGCACAAGTTTTCTTAATATGTTTATTGCTTTTCTCTACATGTTTCGGACAACTATGTGCCCATCATCAGGAGAAAATACCGCACCT
>Ga0082212_10010610_pt1 | contig 11771 bp, 8 predicted proteins | sample TergutNt197P3_FD_71548 | JGI IMG/M metagenome (GOLD analysis project Ga0082212, IMG submission 71548) | Neocapritermes taracua P3 segment gut microbial communities from Petit-Saut dam, French Guiana - Nt197 P3 | ecosystem: Host-associated > Arthropoda: Insects > Digestive system > Gut ... | reverse complement strand
TCTATAGTTACTAACCCTCAACAGATAACAAAATGAAACGCATATTATTCATCCTCATTACGGCCTTGTGCTCCGGCCTCCTGCTTCACGCCCAAACGCCCTTTAGCAAGGCCTATCCCAACGGCGTCTATATCTTTTGCGGAAGGGAGATTCCCCGCACTTTCACCTATTTGGTAGAGAAAAAAAGCCCTGCCGGCCAATGGGAAAAGGCGGCCGAAATTGGCGCGCCTCAAAGCGCCGCCGCCTTACAGGCCAACCTCCTTAACCTGCCTCCTTATTTTGGTTCTATCATGCCTTTGCCCTTTGACCAAAGCGAATCCATTTGGGAGTTGCAAAGCAAATCGTTTACTACCGACTCCCTCCGATTTTACGCCTACGACCCCAAAATTTTGGCGGCCGTGGGGTGCGGCTGGTTTGACGACGGACTTGCTCCCGACCAAACGTACCACTACCGCATCACCAGAGTAACGCGGGCAGGCGCCGTGGTGTTGGGCGAAGTAAGCAGCTATTTTCCCCAAAACGACTATCGAGGAGGGCTTGAAATCCTCCAGTTTACCCCCGGCGGCAATATGATCACCCTCTACTACGGATTGAGCGATAGCGCCGCTACCCATAACCTTAAGTTGTACCGCTCGCGCTATTTAGAAAACAGTTACCGCGAAGTGCCCTCCTCCACCGGCTACTCGTCGCTCTATGGACGCACCGTGGCCGTGGTGCGAGACGAGACGGTAACCAAAGGAATGGCATATAGTTATGTAGCCGTTCCCTACGACTACCTTGGCAATCCGGGCGCTCCCTCCGACACCATCAACATCTATAACCTTACCAAAATGGCCGAAATAGGGTTTGCCCATAATTTTAGCGCCGTTGCCGACAAAGAAAAGGAAGGCGTTACGCTAACCTGGGAGATCGACACCGATTTTTATGTGCAGGGCTACGAACTGTACCGTTCCAACAATTACGAAGATGGCTATGAACGCATCGCCGCCCTTCCGGCCGACGCTACTACCTATTTTGACGGGAAGATTGACCCCGCCGAGGCCTATTATTACTTTGTGATGATGAACAACGGCTTTGGCAACAGCCTGCCCAGCGCCCGCATACCGGTAATTTTAGAGGGTTCTCAACCCAACATCCTGCCGCCACGGAACTTGGCCGCCGTTTTGCACAACAATGTAGTGGAGCTCTCTTTTCAAAATACCAAATCCGATAGGCGAAGTTATCAACTATACCGCGGCGAGGGCTACACCGGCGCCCTGTCGCTCATAGCCTCCATAGATGCAACAGAAGATGCGGTTGCCTTTACCGACACCCTTGCCCTTTCCATTGATCCGCAAACCTACACCTACGCCGTGGCAGATGTAAACACGTCCAACAACGTGAGCCCCATGAGCAACCGCATATCGATTCAGTACAGCGGCGGTATGTTGCCCATTCCCTCTCGCGTCAACGCGCAATTTCGCGATAATCGGGTCTTTGTCGTCTGGGACGACGTAGCGCAACAAAACGCTTTTATAGTGGGCTACCACCTCTTGCGGAGTACGGTAGACAGCGACGGCAACACCATAGAAGAGCCACAGGTAATCGCCACCACCCTTTTTAGCCAAAATGGATACGCCGACTCCCTGTTGATTCCGGGAACGCATTACCGCTATATGGTTGAATCTGTTGGCGTCAACGGCGAAAAAAGCAATGCAAGCCTCCACGTGGGGGTGATCGTGCCTGCACCACTTCCCTTGCCCCCCGGACGGGTATCGGCCATTGCCTCCATAGACCGGATTTCGCTCAGTTGGGATCTTCCGATTGATCCGACTATTAAGCATCTGCGTATTTATCGCGCCATTTTGGGCGAAGAGGCGACGCTGCTCAAAGAATTGCCCTCAAATCAGGATACCTTTGACGATCAAACCGCCAAAAGAGGGGTGCAGTACCAATACCAAGTGGTTACCGTAAACGAGCGGGGCGCAGAGAGCAAACCCGATGTGCCGGTGAGCGCAAGGGTGAGGTAGCGATAGCTATCACGCTCATCTAATCAAAGGCGATCCTGTCTATGCAGGGTCGCCTTTGTCGGGTATAGTCTCCCTTCAAAAATTCGGCGTATATTTGCAAAAAAATTGAAAAAAAATTTTGGATATTCAAACATATTACCATGGACAAAATTGATTTGGACGACTATATTGAACAGCAGATAAAGACGATACAGCAAACGGTGGGCGACAAGCGGGTCTTGCTGGCCCTCTCCGGCGGCGTGGATTCTTCTGTATGTGCAGCCCTTATTTCTAAGGCAATTGGCGACCAGTTGACCTGCATATTTGTAGATCACGGATGTATGCGCCTCAACGAGGGGGATCAGATAGCGCATCTTTTCTCAAAAATGAAACTCCAGTTTATCAGGGTACAGGCAGCCGCCCGCTTTCTTAAAAAACTCAAGGGGGTAACCTCACCTGAGCAAAAGCGCAAAATTATTGGCGAAGAATTTATTCGGGTATTTGAAGAGGAATCGCGTAAACTTGGAACCATAGCGTATTTGGCCCAAGGCACCATCTATCCCGACATTATTGAATCGGGAGGCAAATCGGGGCCGACCATCAAAAGCCACCATAATGTAGGGGGACTTCCCAAAAATCTTGATTTTAAAGGGATCATCGAACCTCTTTCGGGGTTGTATAAAGAAGATGTGCGCATCGTCGGGCGCAAACTCGGATTGCCGGCCGATTTGGTAAATCGCCAACCTTTTCCGGGGCCCGGATTGGCCGTCCGCGTAATGGGATCGGTAACGCATAAAAAACTCGAACTCCTCCGCAGGGCCGACCATATTGTGCGTCAGGAAATCGGAAAACTCAAGAAAAAGCCCCAACAATATTTTGCCATTTTAACAAACACCCGTTCGGTAGGGGTTAAAGAAAACCACAGAACCTACGACCATGTGGTAGCGGTTCGCGCCGTTGTAACCGACGATTTTATGAGTTGCGGTTGTAGCCCGTTGCCCCACAGCCTCCTTAGCCAAATATCTTCACGAATTGTAGGCGAAATACCGGCAATCAGTCGGGTGGTTTACGATATTACCGCCAAACCTCCTGCTACGGTAGAGTGGGAATAGGAAAAATCTTAGTACCTTTGGCAAAATTTTGGATTATGAAAACAGATTTTTGGAATTCCGCCGCTGTAAACGGCCTCTTACTGGCTTTAGTATCTATTATTTTCATGTTGCTGCCAACCGTTTTGCCAAGGTATGGCTGGGTGTGGACCATCCTCAAATTAGTGGCCACCATCAGCGCCCTTGCCTATTTTATGAAACAGTACGGTAAAGAGCAGGAGTATTTTAGCTATGGACAGGGATTCCGATACGGCTTCACCGTGTCGTTTTGTTCGGCCGTTGCCTTTGCAGTGTATGTATTTGTACACCAAACCTACCTCTTTCCCGAAACCATACAACTCCAAACAGAAGCCGCCATGCAGATCGCGCAAAACTATGGCAATACGGGTAGCATGGATTTAGAAAAAATCGTCGGTAAAATGCCTCTGTATATGCCCTTTTTCTCCCTGTTTTACGCCTTGATCTGGGGCCTTATTATTTCGGCTATTCTGGCTAATTATTCCAAAAAAGAACAACCGCCCTTTTACGATTCGGAGGGAGACGAATAAAAAACAGTTTCTGGTATGGATTTATCGGTAGTCATTGCCCTCCTTAACGAGCGGGACTCCTTGCCGGAGTTGATAGACCGGATAGGCAAGGTAGCGGTTTCTTTGGAGTTATACTACGAGATCGTGCTGGTTGACGACGGCAGTAACGACGGATCCTGGAACTATATTGAGGAGCGTAGCCAAACAGATGCGCATATTAAAGGCATCTGTTTCCGCCGCAACTACGGTAAATCGGCGGCCCTCTATTGCGGTTTTGAGGCGGCCCAAGGGGATGTGATCATTACCATGGATGCTGACCTTCAGGATAGTCCGGACGAAATCCCCGAACTTTACCAAATGATCAAAAGCGGACAGTATGATTTGGTATCGGGTTGGAAAAAGAAACGCCACGACGGCGTGCTGACCAAAAACCTCCCTTCTAAACTCTACAATGCTACCGCCCGTTGGGTTACAGGGGTTAAACTGCACGATATGAACTGCGGCCTCAAGGCCTACCGCAAAGAAGTGATAAAGAGCATAGAGGTATATGGAGAGATGCATCGCTATATCCCCTATTTGGCTAAATCGGCCGGATTTGGCCGGATTGGAGAAAAGGTGGTGCAGCATCAGGCGCGTAAATATGGAAAAAGTAAATTTGGACTCAACCGGTTTGTACACGGATATTTGGATCTGCTATCGCTTTGGTTTTTATCCAAATTCGGCAAAAAACCGATGCACTTTTTTGGACTCGCAGGTTCCCTCACCTTTTTGGCCGGTTTTGTGTGCTCCCTCATCATCATTATCAACAAACTTATTGCCCAATCGCATGGAATCAAATACCGGGCCGTTACCGACCAGCCCCTCTTTTATATTGCCTTGGTGGCCCTGATTGTGGGAATGCAACTCTTTTTGGCCGGATTTTTGGGTGAATTGGTGTCGAGAAACAGCCACGACCGCAACAAATACCTCATAAACAAACGCATTGAATAAAATGCTGCGTCAAGCGCATTTTACCCATATCCACTCCGGAGGCCGTGCCGCCGGTACGGCGGAAACAGATACCGGGGCCAAAACCATATATGCCGACAACGCCATACCGGGAGAAGAGGCCGAGGTCGAAATCATGCGCCGACAACGCGGATTCCGTCAGGCGGTGGTACGCCGCCTGTTAAAAGCCTCCCCCGATCGAATTACCCCCTTTTGCCCACACGCCTCTATATGCGGAGGGTGTAACTGGCAGCATATGGCCTATCCCGCACAACGCTATTGGAAACGTCAAATATTGATAGACGCCCTTGCCAAATACGAAATAGAAACGCCGCCTGTACCCGATGTGGCGCCAAGTCCCTTGCAACAGGGGTATCGAAATAAGTCGGAGTATGCTTTTGCCTCTCAACCCGAACCGATTTTTGGGTTTCATCCTAAAGAAGAGGCGCACAAGATTTTTGAATGTGATACCTGTTTTTTGCAACCGCCTCGCGTACACCTGATGGCTAAAAAAGTTTTTGAGTTGACCAAGGGGTTGCCCTTGCAATATCTGCAAATCAGAACTACCACATTGGGTGATACTTGTTGCATTTTTGGTTTTGCTGCGCAACAGTATGTGGTTGGATCCGCACGACTCACAGAAAAAATCGACTCCATAGCCTTTGAATATGGCCCGTTCTCTTTTTTTCAGCCTAATCCCTTACAGGCGGTTGCCCTGTATCGTCAAATAAAAAGATACGCCGGACTTTCGGGTTCTGAAACGGTGTACGACCTTTATACCGGTATTGGCTCTATTGCCTGTTATATAGCCGATGGAGCCAAAGAAGTAATCGGCATCGAAGGGAATCCCGCCGCCGTTTTGGATGCCAAAGAGAATGCCAAAATCAACGGTATGGCACACGTCCGCTTTATTGCCGGCGATATTCTGGAGACCTTTACCCCCGATTTTGTAGACCGCAACCCTAAGGCCGATCTTATTATTTTGGATCCGCCCCGCTCCGGCACCCTTATTGAGATTAAGAAAGCGATCGTGTACGCCGCACCACAAAAGATTATTTACGTGAGCTGCAACCCCGTATCCCTAGCGTGGGACCTAAAGCAACTTTGCGCCGGAGGATACAGGGTTACGGCGCTCCAGCCCTTTGATATGTTCCCCCATACCCACCACGTAGAGACGGTGTGTCTGTTGGAAAAATGATCTACAGATGAATCACCGCTCCGTGGGCGGCAGCGGCAGCTTCCATAACCGCCTCGCTCATAGTAGGATGTGGATGTACAGCATGGATAATGTCTTTGCCCTTGACGCCTAAGTTGCCGGCCGTGACCAAACCCGAAATCATTTCGGTTACGTTGGCGCCAATCAGGTGCGCCCCCAGCAGTTCATCGGTAGCGGCGTCCAATATCAGTTTGATAAATCCCTCTTTTTCTCCGGCAGCTGCCGCCTTGCCCGAAGCGGTAAAGGGAAATTTTCCGATCTTAACCTCTAACCCTTTTTCTCTGGCTGCCTTTTCGGTAAGTCCCATGGAGGCAATTTCGGGAACGGTATAGGTACAGCCGGGGATATGGTCGTAGCGGATGGGGGGCGGATTGAGTCCGGCGATTTTTTCTACACAGCGGATCGCCTCTGCCGAGGCCACGTGGGCAAGAGCGGGGGTGGCCAACACATCTCCAATGGCATAAATGCCGGGCACATTGGTTTGATAATCTTCGTCGACCTTAATGCGTCCGCGCTCCAAAACAACGCCCAATGCTTCCAACCCCAACTCCTCTGTATTGGGAGCGACGCCAACGGCCGAAAGCACCTGCTCCGCTTCTATCTGCTCTTCGCCTTTTTTGGTCTTGACGGTTAGGAGGCACAAATCGCCGGAAGTATCTACGGCAGTCACCTCCGACGAGGTCATGACCTTAATGCCCGCCTTGCGGAACGACCGCGACAACTGCGCCGATACTTCTTCGTCTTCTAAAGGCACAATATTATCCAAAAACTCGATAAGCGTTACTTTAGCGCCCACGGCATGATAAAAATAGGCAAATTCGCTGCCGATGGCGCCCGACCCTATAATCGCCAAAGAAGCGGGAATCTTTTGGGGTACCAAAGCCTGATGGTAGCCGATGATCTTTTCTCCGTCTATGGGGGCGGCGGCCAACTCGCGGACGTGGGCTCCGGTGGCGATGATGATATGCTGAGCCTGAATATTCTGTATGGAAGCATCAACCGGTTCGGTCAAGGTAACTTCTACACTTTTATCGGGTAAGATTTTGGCGTCCCCGTAAATAACTTCGACCCCATTTTTTTTGAGCAAATAGGCTACTCCCTTGCTCATACCGGCGGCCACTCCCTGACTGCGGGCAACCATCTGCGCTATATCGGGGGTAACTTCGCCCGTAAGCGACAGGCCGTAATCGGCGGCATGACGGGCGTAATGCAGCGCCTGAGCGCTCTTTAACAAGGCTTTGGTGGGAATACACCCACAATTGAGGCAAGTGCCTCCTAATTCCATACGTTCTACCACTGCGGTCTTAAACCCCAGTTGGGCCGCCCTGATGGCTGCCACGTAGCCTCCGGGGCCGCTTCCTATAACTATAACGTCAAACATACCTTTGTTATTTTCCATGACACATTTTATATTTTTTACCGCTGCCGCAAGGACAGGGGTCGTTTCGTCCCACCTGTTTTTCGACATGTACGGGCGCTTGCGATTTAGGCTCGCCGCTTGAGGCGATCAGATCAGATCGGCTGGTTTGGGTATTGCTCAAGTCGGTGCGTTTGCGGTGCTCGGCCTGACCGACCTTAGAACTGTCTCTTAGGGGAATATGGGATTTCATCAAGAAAGATAGCACATCTCGAGCGACCTTTTCGAGCATCGTTTTAAAGAGTTGAAAACTCTCGAACTTATAAATCAGTAAGGGATCTTTCTGTTCGTAGGTTGCGTTTTGCACCGACTGACGTAAATCGTCCATCTCCCTCAAGTGCTCCTTCCAGTATTCGTCTATGGTCGCCAGCGTGATCGTCTTACACAAGGTGCGGTTTAACTCTTTGCCCTGAGATTCGTACGATTTTTTAAGATTGACCACAATTTGATAGATTTTTCGTCCGTCGCTCACCGGCACGGCAATGTTTTCAAAAGTAGCGCTTTGGGTCTCGAAAATCTGCTTCATAATGGGCCACGCCTGTTGGGCAATCGTTCCGGCCCTACGCTCATACACCTCCTTAATATGGGCAACCAAGGTATCTACCAATGCTTCTGCATGCTGATCTTTATAAGTTTGGGCGTCAAATCCGGGCTCTATGGAGAGTTGGCGTATAACTTCGTAACTAAACTCCCCATAATCGACCACCCCGTGGTTAGCCTCTATCAGGGCTTCGCTCACGTCTCCCATCATATTTTGAACGTCTACTTCTATCCGCTCTCCGTAAAGGGCGTTGCGGCGGCGGGTATAGACCACTTCGCGCTGGGAGTTCATGACGTCGTCGTATTCGAGGAGGCGTTTACGAATCCCAAAGTTATTCTCTTCGACCTTTTTCTGCGCCCTTTCGATCTGTTTGGTGAGCATGGAGTGCTGGAGTACCTCTCCCTCTTTCATCCCCATCCTGTCTACAATGGCGGCAATCCGGCCCGAACCAAAGAGGCGCATCAGGTCGTCTTCCAAAGAGATAAAAAAGTTGGACGACCCCGGGTCGCCCTGACGTCCGGCGCGTCCCCGCAACTGGCGGTCTACGCGGCGGCTGTCGTGGCGCTCGGTACCAATAATGGCCAATCCTCCCGCCTCTTTAACCCCCGGCCCCAACTTGATGTCGGTACCCCGACCGGCCATATTGGTGGCTATGGTTACGGCCCCCGGACGTCCCGCTTCGGCTACAATATCGGCCTCGCGGGCGTGTTGTTTGGCGTTTAATACGTTGTGTTTTATTCCCCTGATTTGCAACATACGGCTGAGCAGCTCCGAAACCTCTACCGACGTGGTTCCCACCAATACGGGACGTCCCGCTTTGGTCAGGTTCACGATCTCGGCAATCACCGCATTGTATTTTTCGCGCTTGGTTTTATAGATTAAATCTTCCAAATCTTTTCGAACGACCGGCCGGTTGGTGGGAATCACCACTACGTCCAATTTGTAAATCGACCAAAACTCGCCCGCTTCTGTTTCGGCCGTACCCGTCATCCCCGCCAATTTGTGGTACATCCTAAAGTAATTCTGGAGGGTAATGGTGGCAAAGGTCTGGGTGGCCGCCTCTACCTTTACCTTTTCTTTGGCTTCTATGGCTTGATGGAGGCCGTCCGAATAGCGGCGTCCCTCCAAAATACGTCCCGTTTGCTCGTCTACAATCTTAATCTTGTTATCCATCACCACATACTCCACGTCTTTTTCGAACATGGCGTAGGCTTTGAGGAGTTGGTTTACGGTATGTACCCGCTCAGATTTAAGGGCGTAGTCGCTCAACAGAGCGTCTTTGGCTTCGCCCTTTTTAAGGTCGTCCATCTCCTGCTTTTCCAACTCCGAAATTTCGCTGCCTATATCGGGCAATACAAAGAATTTGGGGTCGCTAACCCTGCCGGCGATCAATTCGTGCCCCTTATCGGTCAGTTCTACCGATTTTTGCTTCTCTTCGATCACAAAAAAGAGGTCGTCTGTAACCAAATGCATCTGTTTGCTGTTGTCCTGCATATAAAAATTTTCTGCCTTTTGCAGCAACTGTTTGACGCCCGGTTCGCTCAAGTATTTGATTAAAGGACTGTAGCGCGGAAGTCCCTTATGGGCGCGCAGGAGTAGTTTACTTCCTTCTTCTTCTTTCTCTTTTTCGGCGCCGATCAGTTTTTTGGCCTCGTTCAGGAGTTGGGTGACTAAATTCCGCTGGGCGTTGTAAATGCTCTCTACAATCGGACGAAATTCGTTAAACTGCTGGTCGTCACCCTTGGGTACGGGGCCCGAAATAATCAGCGGCGTCCGTGCGTCGTCTACCAATACCGAGTCTACCTCGTCTACAATGGCGTAATGGTGTTTGCGCTGTACCAAATCCTCTATGTTGATGGCCATATTGTCGCGGAGATAGTCAAAACCAAATTCGTTGTTGGTGCCAAAAGTGATGTCGGCGCGGTAGGCTTTTTTGCGGGCGTCAGAATTGGGTTGATGTTTGTCTATACAGTCTACCTTGAGGCCATGAAACTCATACAGCGGCCCCATCCACTCGGAGTCGCGTCTGGAGAGGTAGTCGTTGACCGTTACCACGTGCACGCCCTTTCCGGCCAAGGCATTCAAAAAGACGGGCAGGGTGGCAACCAACGTTTTACCCTCTCCGGTCGCCATTTCGGATATTTTACCGTCGTGGAGCACTACGCCGCCTATTAACTGTACGTCGTAATGAACCATATCCCAGGTGATCCGGTTTCCTCCGGCTACCCAGGTGTTTTTCCAGAGGGCCGTATTCCCTTCGATGGCTACATAATCGTGCTTGGCGGCAATGTCGCGGTCGGCATCAGAGGCCGTTACCCTGATTTCGCTGTACTCTTTAAAACGTCGAGCCGTAGACTTCATCACGGCAAAAGCCTCGGGCAAAACCTCCCGCAAAACCTCCTCTATCCGCTTGTCTATTTGCTTGCTCAATTTGTCTACTTCGGTGGCCAACTCCTCTTTTTGGTCTACCGAAATATTTAAATCTTCGAGTTGACGCCTGAGTTCACGTTTTTTAACTTCGTCGTCGGCAATGTAATCGGCAATACGCTTTTTAAGGCCATCCGAAGCCGCCCGCAAACCGTCGTGGTCCAAGGCGTCGATACCCGGATATATTTGCTTAATCTTTTCTATGTAGGGTTTTACCGCCTTGAGGTCGCGGTCGGATTTGGTACCGAAAAGTTTATTGATAAAGGAGGTAATAGCCATGAGTGTGGTATTTGGTTATGGAGACAAAGGTAGGGATTTTTTGGACAAATCGTAAATACTACTCTTTTCTCGCTCTTTTCCAACTTTTTACACTCCCAAATCCCGACATTTCGGCGATCTCGGCCTGCGAGCGTTCGGGAGTGGACTGTTGCAGGTTTTGGGCGTGGCAGGCTCGGTAAGCATTGACAAAGGCCGAAAAATTTTGTCCGTACTCCTTGTTTATAATCTGCGAAAGATAGCTGCGGTTGGTATTGAGTTGTTTTGCTAATTCCCAAATTGTCAAATCTTTATTCAAATAAATCTGTCTCTCGATAAACAATTTTTCCAAACGGTTTTTAATGTGGCTATTTTGTATTTTTGCGTGTACATTCCTTTCTGTCTCTTCAGCCGCCGCCTCGCTACTGTTTTCTTCCTCTATATCGGTCAGTAACACTGCCCGTTGCCTGTTGCCGAGCCAACCGATGCAAAAGAGCATTACGGTAAGAATGCCGGAGGGGGCAAGGAGGAAAAAATCGCGTGCCGTAAAACTTTCTTTACCAATAATTTCCATAATGATACAGATTGTCATGGTTACAGACACCGTTACATTAAGCCACTGTACTTTACGCAGCGAATCGTCTTCGGTATTAGAGTAAAAATTGACGATATTTTCCTGGTTGCGATTCACCATTTTAATCGACAGCGTCATATACAGAATGCCCTGAACAATAAAGGCAAGGCGAATGAGCAAATAAATGGTTTTCTGATAGAGAAAAATACCGTTCATTCGCTCGCCGTTAATGAGGGTATTGTAAATAAAATCAATATACTCCGTTTTTGTCATAAATAAGACGCCGACTCCGTAAAAGAGAAAGAGCGCAAAAGGTACGCAAAGGTATTTGCAATGTTTTTTCCATGAAAATTTGGGGTCTACACACAACAGCCGCACATAAACATAGTACAGCGGAAAGACTAATAAATGCGTAAGGTAATAGATCGAATCGACATAGACATAAATTTCTGGAATGGGTATAAAATACAATAAATGAGCAATAAATGTAAGGAACGCAACCGCAAAAAACTTACCTAAAAATGTTTTGGGTTCGTTGCCACGCGGCTTTACGGTGTTTAAAACAGTTGCCCAAAACAGCGTAACATAAACGGGATTCAGTAAAAGAAAAAGTTTAAACATGATGGGGCGTTTAGCGCAAATATACGCAATTTTTGAAAGATTTTTACCTTTTGTCCCAAAGTTTTTACCTTTTGTCCACCCTCTTTGGATTGCTTTGCCTTATTTTGCA
>Ga0082212_10010608_pt1 | contig 11771 bp, 7 predicted proteins | sample TergutNt197P3_FD_71548 | JGI IMG/M metagenome (GOLD analysis project Ga0082212, IMG submission 71548) | Neocapritermes taracua P3 segment gut microbial communities from Petit-Saut dam, French Guiana - Nt197 P3 | ecosystem: Host-associated > Arthropoda: Insects > Digestive system > Gut ... | reverse complement strand
GAGAGCCAATAGTCGCCGTTTTGCTTTCGGGTATCTACCTGAATTTTAATATAGCTGAACAGATCGGGGGCGTACTGTACCTCGTCAATAGCAACCGGCGGGGAATACGTCTCGATAAATGTTTTAGGGTCGTTTCTCGCCAACTCACGATCCGCCATATTGTCAAGGGAAACATACTTCCTGTTTGTCCCCGCCATCAGTTTTTCCAGCATGGTTGTCTTTCCAACCTGACGGGGGCCGGTGACTAAAACCACCTTGAACTGCTCTGAGGTTCTCAAAAACACACTTTCCATATCGCGCTTGATGTAATTCATCCAACCACCTCGTTCGACTAATGTGTGACCATAATCACATTATAGCCGATTTCCAAAAGAATATCAAGTGTTTTTTCAGATCAGCCAAGCCGAAAAAACCCCCGAGTACAAAGACGGCAATGTTGACAATGCCCGGCCCGGCGTGGTATGTTCAGAAGCGGGGGAAGGGGCGGTTTGCGCGCATGAAGTATATATTCAGGCTATTCAAGATGGCCAAACCCTGGGCCGGGTATCTGACCGTTTCGACGCTGGCGCTGCTGGCCGCGTCCGGCGTCAATCTGTACGCGCCGTATGTGACCAAGCAGATCATCGCGGTCATGGAATCCGGCGGGTATGCTGATGAAATCAACGCCGTCGTGAGGCCGGCGCTGCTGCTGCTCGGCCTGTTCGCCGTGCGCGCGGTGTGCCAGTTCTTGACGCAATATCTGTCGCATGTGGCGTCATGGCGGCTTGTTTCGCATGTGCGCGGCCTGCTGTACGGCCATTTTCAGCGCCTGTCGATGAGCTATTACCACGACAAGCAGACCGGGCAGCTGATGAGCCGCGTGATCAACGACACCTCGACCTTTGAGAGCTTGGTGGCCCACGCCATACCCGAGCTTCTGGCCAACGTCATTATGCTGGCCGGCGTGTTTGCGATTTTGCTGACGATTGACTTGCAGCTGGCCTTGCTGTGCTGTATCCCGATCCCGCTGCTGGCGGCGCTGTCGTTTATGCTGCGGAAGATACGCCGGAACTTCCGGCTCGGGCAGAAGAAGATCGCCGAGCTGAACGGCATCCTGCAAGACAATTTCTCCGGCATGAAGGAGATACAGATATTCAACAAGCAAGAGCAGGAGCTTGGCAAAGTCAAGGCAAAATCGGACGAACATATCAAGGTGCTGCTGCGCGCGCTGTTTTACGCCAACTCGCTGAACCCCGCCGTGGGCTTTATCACGAACATCGGCACGGTGATCGTGCTGATCGCGGGGCCGCTGCTGGCCGTCAGCACGGGGCTGAAAATCTCCGACGTCGTGGCGTTTTTGCTGTATCTGGCCCTGTTTTACGGCCCGATATCCCAGCTGACGCGGATGGTCGAGGACTTGCAGCTCGCGCTGGCCGGGGCGGAGCGCGTGTTCGAGGTGCTGGACACCGAACCGTCGATCCAGGACAGCCCCGGCGCGCGCGACGTGGGGCGTCTGTCCGGGCAGCTGAGCTTTGAGGATGTGTCGTTTTCCTATAAGGACGGCCTGCCGGTGCTGGAGAAGATGAGCTTTGACATCAAACCCGGGCAGATGGTCGCCCTTGTCGGCCCGACGGGGGTCGGGAAAACCACGATATCCGCGCTGATCACCCGCTTTTACGACCCCGACGCCGGGCGCATCACGATGGACGGGACCGACCTGCGGGACATGACGCTGGCCAGCCTGCGCAATCAGCTAAGCCTTGTCTTGCAAGACGTGTTCCTGTTCAACGGCACGGTCGGCGAAAACATCGCCTACGGCTGTGAGGGGGCCACGCGTGAGGACATCGCGCTGGCGGCGCGCACGGCCTGCATCGCGGACTATATCGAAGGGCTGCCCGAGGGGTACGACACGATCATCGGGGAGCGCGGCGTGCGCCTGTCCGGCGGGCAGAAGCAGCGCATATCCATCGCCCGTTCGATCCTGCGCAACTCGCCGGTGCTGCTGCTGGATGAAGCCACCTCGTCGGTCGACACGGAAACGGAGCGGGAGATACAGCGGGCCATCAACGCCATCGCGGGCACGCGCACGCTGATCGTGATCGCGCACCGGCTGTCGACGATCCGCAGCGCCGATCAAATCATCGTGCTGGAAAACGGGCGCATCGCCGAGCGGGGCAGGCATGAAGAATTGATCGGGCGCAACGGGGCGTATACCAAGCTCTGCGGCGCGCAGGCACTGGATTGAAACCGGGCATAGCAAAAGGCTTCGCAATAAGCGAAGCCTTTTGCCGCGTTTGTCAGAACTCAGTCGGAATCTACGCCGAACGCGGTGTTGTAGAGCTGCTCGCGCTCGTCGATGATGGCCTGGCCGCCGGAGATCAGATAATCATTCAGGCCTCTGTCATACGCCGCGTCAAACGCGTCGGGGTTGGCGCGTACCGCGTCGCAGAGCCATGTGTCGCGCTTCTCTTTCAGAACCGCGCTCATGCCGGCCTCGGAGTAGACCTCGCCGATGTTCAGGTCAAGGCCCGGCAGGCCGTCTTTCAGGGCGAGTTCCAAAGCACGGACGATATACCGCGGCTCAATGCCGATGTAGCTCGTCGCGGCGGCGAAGGCGGTGATGCCTGCGGGATAGAAGCCGCTGACGGGCAGCAGATAGTCTTGGTTCTGGTCGATGTTGATGATATAGCGGCTTTTGGAGTCATCCAAAATGATGACCTTGCCGTCCGCGCCCACGACGTCTTTTCCGTCTTCATCCTTCTCTGTGATGATGGGCGATTTCGTGTAGGGGATGCCGTCCACGAGGTCATAGTTGATGCCCTCTTCGCCAAGCTGCAGGAACTGGACGACGTCGAGACGGCACAGGAAGTCGAGGTAGAAGATCGACGCCTTGGGCTCTTTGTTGGTTCCGGGGAAGAACAGCTTGCGGTCATAGCTGCCGGAGATGACCTTCAGGGTCTTGCCCGCGTCGTTGACGAACGGGTCGACTACGATGAAGGCGGCTTCCGGGCCGACCTGCTGCTGCATAATGACTTGTCTGGAGTTGTTGCCGTCACGGTAGGCATAATTCCAGTTGCCGATAAAGGACCCGACGTACCCGGCCTTGATCTTATCATCGACGGGGGTATCACCGGCCTTATACAGGGCGAATTCCGAGAAAATCAGGCCGTCGTTGAACCACTTGTTCAGCAGACGGACGCCTTCCTTGTGGCCCGGCCACAGCGACTGCCTGTCGTCGTACCCGCGGACATAGCGCATCCGCTGGTTGACCTCGGCGTCGGGGGTGAAGGAGACGAGCAGATTATTGGTCTGCCAGCCCACGTCGGAGTTCATCAGGAACGGAACCATTTGACCGGCCTGTCCGGGCAGCAGCAGCTCGGCGTTGTCGCGGAACGCGACCAGCATGTCCTCAAACTCCTGCGTGGTGGTGGGTTCCGGGAAACTGAGGGCATTCAGCCAGTCTTCGCGGACGAAGGTGCTGATGCGGCCTTTTTCGGTCTTGGTCGACTCGATCCAGTTGATCACGCCGGTATGGGGGTTATAGCCGCCGCCATAAATGTTGGATTCCCCCAAGAGGGTCCACAGGTTCGGCAGACGCGATTTGTTCTCATGCACCAGCGGTGCGAGGTCATGGACCGCGCCCATGGCGGCGTATTCTTGGATGGCCGTAAAGTTGTAGGTAACGCATACGTCGGGGGCTTCATCCGCCGCCAGCCAGTTGGCGATGGTCGGCTCTTCTTCCCAGCGGGGGGCCGAAATGAACTCGGTGATTTCGATGTTCATCTTCTCGAGGGTCTCTTTCTTGATCCAGTCGGTGAAGAAATTGTCATGGGCTTCGGAGCGGATATCCGCGTTGCGCTCCATGACCTCGACGGTGATCTTACGGGTGTCTTTGAAGCGCCAGTAGTCGTTGACGAGTTCCATTTCATCGTCGTCTTCGACTTCCGCGGCCGGGGGCGGGGTCACGAGCGGCTGGGGAGTTCCGTCGGTCCCTTGCGTGTTGCTGGGAGGGGAAGAGGTGGAGGGAACGTCGGAGACGCAGGCTGTCATCAGCGCAAACAACATCAGACAGGCCAGCAGGATGGGCAGTGCTTTTTTCATGATGATCCTCCTATTTATATTGATTGGCACAACGCTTGTGCCGGGGCAACAAAATTAACCTTTCTCCGACCCAAGCGTGACGCCGGCCACAAAATACCGCTGCAGCCACGGGTAGATCATCAGGATCGGGATGGTGGCGAACATGACCGACGCCATGCGGATCGTTTCCGAAACGCCCGGCGCGGCGCTGTCGCCCGCGGAGTTGTCGACCGAGGTGGTATTTTGGAGCAGGTTATACAGCAGAAGCTGGATCGGGAAATAGCGCTCCTGCCGGGGGGTCAGGAAGTACAGCGCGTCGGTGTACGAGTTCCAGCGGCCGACGGCGTAGAACAGCGCGAGGGTGGCGATGACCGAGGTGGCCAGCGGGAGGTAAATGCTGATCAGGACGCGGATCGGCCCGGCCCCGTCGATCTCGGCCGACTCGCGCAGGCTGTCCGGGATGCCGTACAGGAAGCTTCGCATGATGATCATGTTGAAGATGTTCAGGCAGTACGGGATCAGCAGAACCGGCCATTTGTTCAGCAGGCCGATCTGGTTCAGCAGCAGATACATCGGGATCGTGCCGGCGCTGAAATACATCGTGAAAATGACCATCGTGTTGATCAGCGTCCGGCCCTTGAGCTTGTCATAGATCAGCGGGTAAGCCAGGATGGTCGTCATAAACAGCGACAGGATGACGCCCAGCACGGTCAATATGGCGGTCCACAGCAGCGCCCATGTGTATTTGGAGGAGTTCAGCACCCGCAGGTACGCGGCGAAGTTCAGCCCCTTGGGAAGCAGGAAAACTTCCCCGCGGATCAGCGCGCCGGATTCGCTGAGCGAACGCGCCAGAACGCTGAGCATCGGGATGATAAAGACCAGGATCAGCGCGAAACAAATCAAGGCGATCACCCAGTCAATGATCCTTGCGCCTCTGGATTTGATCATACTTACCACACGCCCCTTTCACCGAATCTCTTGGCCAGCGCGTTGGCCGAGAAGAGGAAGATCAGGCCGACGACGGATTGGAAGATGCCGACGGCGGCGCCCGTTGCGAACTGCGTCCCGCGGATACCGCGCAGGAAGACGAAGATGGACAACACGTCGCTGACCTGCGTGGTGATCGGGTTTCGCAAGGCAAACGGCCGCTCGAAGTCGCTGCCGATGATGCCGCCCATCCGCATGATCAGCAAAATGATGATGGTCGGGCGCAGTCCGGGCAGCGTGACGTGCCATATCCGGCTCAGGCGGTTCGCGCCGTCGACGCTGGCGGCCTCGTACAGCTCGGGGTTGATGTTGGTGATGGCGGCCAGATAGATGATCGTGCCCCATCCGGCCCCCTGCCAGATGCCCAGCAGTACGTACATGGCCACCCACTGCCAGCCGCCCTCAAACGGCAGGATCGAGGATTGCCCCGCTTGCTTCAGCAGCATGTTGATCATGCCGTTGGTCCCGTTGAACAGCTGGATCGAGAGGGAGGCGATGATGACCCACGACAGGAAGTGCGGCATGTAGAAAATGGTCTGCGTGATGCGCTTATAGCGCTTGAACGCCAGCTCGTTCAGCATGATCGCCAAAATGACCGGGGCCGGGAAGCCGAGCAGCAGGTCCAGCCCGTTCAGCATCAGCGTATTGCGCATCGCAAGGGCGAAGTCCCGGGTCTTGAAGGCGTTGACCAGCCAGCCGAAGCCGTAGTTTTCCGCCCAAGAGACGTCCCAGATCGGGATGATGATGTTGTTTTGCTTGAAGCCGATCTGGATATACAGCATCGGTATGTAGCGGAAAATGATCAGATAGACGATGGGGATCGCCAGCAGCAGATAGAGTGTCCAATAGCGTTTGAAGTAGTTGGCCGTACTGCGGCGCATCTGCGGGCTGAACACCGCGCGCGTCGACTGGCCCAGCGTCAGGTGCAACTCTTTTTCGGGGATCATGTAGATATCCCACGGCGCGTGTTTGCTGGGCGGGGCCAGCACGGCGGTATGCTTGGCGCGGAACCGCGCCGCGCGGAGCGACATATACCCCATCACGGCAAACAGCGCGAGCGCCGCGAGGATCATTAAGATCAGCCAGACGGCAAAGACGATCTTGCGCTGGTAGACGATCAGCAGGACGATCAGCGTCGCCGGGACGGCGGCCATCAGCAGGCCGAGGTACGCGTTGCCCACGTATTGGCCGAAGGTGGCGGTAAACCGAAGCCTGTAGCCGTCCACCGACGTGTGGGTGGTCTCCCAGATGATCATCTTGTGGCGATACCACGGGAGCAGCAGGAAAAAGGTGGTGAACAGCAGGATGGCGGTCCAAACCAGCGTCGTGACCTCGTTATAGTAGGCCGGGTCGCCCAGCGCCGAGAAACCGTTTCTGGCGATGGACTTGGTGAGGCTCCACAGCTCCATGTTCGGCGGCCGGAAGCGCGTGCCGACCCGCGCCAGCTCGGTCCAGAAGCGCTCGGAGTGCTGGCGCAGCGGGACCAGCCCGATGATGACCAGAAGACTCAGCGGGATCGCCGAGATGAGTATTTTGGGGATCAGGACAAACAGGAAATTGCCGACGAAACCCGAGCGTTTGATGTTGGACGCCTCACCAACCCGCGTCGTGCGGGATTGGCGGGCCTTGCTCATGGACGTGGAACTGAACCCGATCAGCCAGTAAATGCCCAGCGTCACAAAAATCAGCAGCCCCGTTTTCAGGCAGAGAAGGAACGCTTCCTTTTTCCCGGCGGTGTATGTAAGGATTTCGCCGTCCACGCGGACCTTGCCGGAGGTCAGGAAGAGCCGGATATAGGCCGACAGGATGGCCCCGGCCAGGCCCAGCACGGCGCCGATGATAAACGCGATGATCAGGATGGGCACGCCAAACAGCGCCACCAGCCCGAAGACGGCCCCGAGCGGCAGCACCGGGAACAGGAACAGGCATAAAAGCCTCATGCCCCACTGTTTGAGAAAATCGTCCTCCAGACAGGACGTACCCATTTGCGTTGACCAGCCCGCGGTTACGGATTGCGTTGTTTCATCGATCATAATCCATCTCCCCTTACTCGTTTACAGATAGGTTCGCGCATTGGCGGCAGACGTCTTATTTGGGCGGCAGACGTCTGCTGTCAACTGGAAGGAACGAGCGTTCCAGCTCCTGGGCTATACTTCCGTATTTAGGTTAAGTATACTACAAGTTAGTGAATATGTCAAGGCCGCTTTTAGTCAAAAGTCATAAAAATAGCGGCCTGTCAGATATTTCTATCCCCTGGCGGAATGGATCGCCGTTTCTCAAAACCGCGCGTTTTGATCCGGCTGTAACATTGCGAATACGCGTCAAATACCGCCTCTTTTTCCGCCGGGGTCAGCTCCTCGCCGTTATAGGCCGCGCGCTCATAGCAGCCGGCCGCGTATCCAAGGTCGGTCCCGTATTGCTCCCGCACCGCGCCGACAAGCCCCCCGGCGGATAAATTGGGCAGGCCCAGACGCGCCGAAACCAGACGCGATATCTTTCGGAACAGCAGCAGGACGGCCTGACTGCCGCTTTTTTTCATGGCCCTGCGCCGGAACAGCGTTTCGGCGACGAACGCGGTATAGAGCAGATAGATCAGCAAGCCCGCCGCGGAAACCGCGGTCAGGGCGGCGAAAAACGACAAAATCCCGGAGTCCGTCAGCGCGCGGATGATGCCCTCCGCCACGCTTGTGGTCTCAAACCGGGGCTGCGTCGGCTCAAAGGTCACCCAGCCATACGGCGCGATGAACACCTGCGTGTACGCGTGGGAACTGGAGCCCCGGATGAGATATTGCCCCTCGCCACTGGCCTCGGTGGCGGCGAAGCCCTCGACATAGCGCGCGTTCAGGCCGGCGGCCCGCGCCATCAGCGTCATGGCGGTGGCGAACTGCCCGCACGCGCCGGTCCGGCTCTCAAACAGGAAGTATTCGATGTCCGCGCGGTCCGGCGGCGGGGCATAGCCGAGGCTGTAGGTAAAGTCGCGGAAATACGCCTCCAGCGCCACGGCCTTTTGATAATCCCCGGACAGCCCCTCGGTGATCTGCAGGGCGAGGGCCGTAAGCTCCGGGCTTTCGTAATCGCCGGCATATTCGGGGAACCCGAGCGCGTTTTCCCAGTCCTCCGCGAAAACCGAGATCACGTTTTGCGGCAAAGACCAATAGAGAGCGTCTATAAAATCCCTGAACCGCTCCGCGTCGAAACCCTCCGCCCAAGCCTGTAATTCCGGGTCGCTCCTGAACACGTCGCTGTAGTAGTTGAGGGTATACGGCACGTTCGGGTCCATCCGGCCGGAGCCGGTCAGGAAGTATTCGTCCGCCGCGTTACGGATGTAGTCGATCCCGGACCGCACGCCGCTGACCCTGTAGGTCCGCATCGGCGCAAGCACATACCTTGTGGAGACGTTCTGCGGCAATATCCTAGCCTGCTTCCTCTGCTCGACACGCCGGGAGGGCAGGGCGCCGCCAAAGCGGGCGGCCAATTCCGCGTCCTCTCCGGCCAGTTCGCGGATGGCCGCGAAGAGGTCGTCAAACGATCGGGCCGCGGCTTGGCTTTCCCAGGCGTAGTAGCCGCTGACATACGGGGCCTCCGTGATCTGGAGCCAGCGGAGGCCGTCATATTTTCCGAACACCTGCCGGGTCATATACAGCGGCTCGTCGGCTTCCACCAGGAACATGATCTGGCTTGGGCCAGTCCCCCCTCCGCTGGGGCTGGACGTCGCGGTGTAGCCAAGCTGTTCCCAGCCGATGCCCGCGTTTGGATTGGCGGCCGGGCGGTTTGCGTTGGAAAAGAGGGCCGGGGGCTTGACAAACGCCAGCAGGAACGAAAGCAGGAACAGCGGAAGCGCGAACAGGCCAAGCGAGCGCATCGGCGGACGCGCGCGGTTGGCGTGGGCCATCATCAGCAGGAAAAAAAGCGTGACCAGCAGCGCCGCCGAAAGCGGCGGCACGGGCTCCCGCCGGGAGTAGAGCAAACTGGGGGCGATCAGCGTCAGCAATAACAGCACCGGCGCGCGGTAGACGACGTTCGTGAAGTAAAACACCGCCGCCGGATAGAAAAACACGCTGACAATAAACAGCGCCGCGAAATACGCCGTATCCCCGCCGCCGAGGGTGGCCGTGACAAACCATAAGCCGATGGGCCCGCTGCCGCGGTTGGCCAGAAAGATGACGAGCGCCAAGACGAGCGCCGCGGCAAACAGATAGTACAGCGCGGCCTTCCTCTCGCGCACGGCCTCGCAAAAACGCAGCACGGCGGCGCAGAGCAGCAGCGTCGGCAGCAAAAAAACGAAGATGCTGCTTGTAAAGGCGTTCATCAAGGTCAAAATGCTGACAAGGCTCAAGGCCAGCCCCAGCGCCTGCCGTTTTACCACTCCCGTCATACCCGGCTATCCCTCATATCTGATAAATATCATAGTTCCGGTCCACTCTCCAGACGCTCCGGCCCGCGGCCGGCCCGGACGGGTGCGGGAAGTCCGCGCAAACGAGATTCGCGTCGCCCAGCGCCCCGGCAAACGCCGCGTCCGGCAAGCAGGAAAACACGGTCAGCGACGAAAAGCCGCCGTCCGGCAGGCGCGCGGGGAGGCGGGACGGTGGGCTTTCCTGAAAGCTGTAAGCGGACAGGCTGTCCTGAAGCGCCTCAATGTCCTCTAAGCTTCTGATCGAAAAGGCCCGCCACTCGGTTTCAAACAGGCAATGCGCCTCGCAGTCCGTCTGGAAGCGGTGCATCGAAAGCAGCATCGAAAGAAAGCCCTCCACGATCCGCTCCTCATGCTGTAACCGCTCTTCCGCGCTCTCCCGGGCCGGACCCTCCCGGGCCGGAGCGCGGCATGGGTCCAGCACGAGCATCGGCATGTCGCCGCCCGGAAATTCAAGGTTTCGGATCAGCCATTCATCGCGCTTGGCCGACAGCTTCCAGTTCATCCGTTTCAGCGGGTCGCCCGGCTCATAGGGCCTGTGGTCATAGCCCGGCTCGAAGGTCAGGCTGTGGGCCGAGGCCCGCTCATGCTGGCCCTTGTCGCTGTAGACCGCCGCGCTTTGGATGGCCGTCATCAGCTCGTTGGTCCCGGACTCGCACAGGTTTGGGCGGACGGACACGCTTTCCGTCAGGTACTCGAACCGCCCCGTGGCCCGGAAAAGCCCGATCAGGTCCGAGATCACGGGCTGCCGGGCGGACACCCGGGCCGTCCCCCAGAGCTTGGCCGTGTACGTTACCGTCAGCGTCCCCGCGCCCCGGGAGGGGATCGAAATCACAGAGGGTTGGTCATCGCTTTCACAGGCCAGGTTTTCATCGGCCTGTATCCGCGCCTCGAAAAACGGGATCGGCAGGATGCCGCCGTTGCGGACGGTGACGCGGACGTCCACCGTTTCGCCCTTGTACACGCCGGCGCGGGAAACGGTCATTTCCACCCCGGCGCGTCTGGATACGATTTTTAGGAACAGATACGAGATCAGCGGCACGATCAGCAGGACTAACAGCAGCGAAAAGCCAAAGTCCGAATCGGCGTTCAGGATATAAATGCCGCAGATGGCCGGCATCGCCAGATAGACCAGGAGCCGCTTGCCGTTGACCCGCGTTTTCATGGGACGGCGATCTGGCTCAGGATATGCCCCGCGGCGGCCTGCTGGGTCTTATGGACGCCCTTGCCGCGCTGGGACAGCATCAGCCTGTGCGCCAGCACGGGCACGGCGCACCCGATCACGTCGTCGGGCGTCACGAACGTCCGCCCCTTGATGAACGCCGCGGCCTTGGCCATGTTGTGCAAGCCTATGCTGCCGCGCGGGCTGACGCCGAGCTTGATGTCCTCGCTGGCGCGGGTCGCCGCCACGATGCTGATGATGTACTGCTTGACCATGTCGTGCGTTTTGACGGCTTTGACGGCCTCTTGGAGGCCGAGTATATCTTGAAGTGACAGCACGGCAGGCAGCTCTTCCAACCGCTTTTCCGGCTCGTCGCGGTCCAGCAGCAGCGTTTCGGTCTGCGGCGTGAGATAGCCAAGTGAAACGCGGATCAGAAAGCGGTCAATCTGCGCCTCGGGCAAATGATATGTACCGTAGGCTTCCACGGGGTTTTGCGTAGCCAGCGCCATAAACGGGCGGGGCAGGGCGTAGGTCTGCGCGTCCACGCTGATCTGGCGCTCCTCCATGACCTCCAGCAGGCTGGACTGCACCTTCGGGGACGCGCGGTTGATCTCGTCGGCCAGCAGGAAATTGCACATCGCCGCGCCCGGGCGGTATTCAAACTCCTTGGTCACGGGGTTGGGCATGGAAAACCCGATGATATCGGACGGCATCACGTCGGGCGTCAACTGCAGGCGGTTGAATTTGCCGCCCACCGACCGCGCCAGCGCGACCACAAGCTGCGTCTTCCCGACGCCGGGCACGTCCTCGACCAGCACATGCCCGCCGCACAGCAGCGCGCTGATGATCTTTAGGATCACATCCGTCTTGCCGATGATGATTTTTTCAATGTTTTCGAGCAGTCTGGCGATTTGTTCATTCATATAAACTGGCCTCCGCGCGGTTTTGTGGGGTTCCGGGATGATCGGATGTATACCCAACCCAGAATACCACGGACTAGCGGGAAAAGCAAGCCCGCACAAACTGGTGACACGTCAATCTAATTCCCGGCAAAATGCACAGAACCTTGTAGGGGACGCACACCCGGGCGTCCTGGGCTTGTGGAAAAACCATTCGTTATCGGGCCGCCCAGTGTGCGGCCCCTACAGATAC
>Ga0082212_10010607_pt1 | contig 11773 bp, 8 predicted proteins | sample TergutNt197P3_FD_71548 | JGI IMG/M metagenome (GOLD analysis project Ga0082212, IMG submission 71548) | Neocapritermes taracua P3 segment gut microbial communities from Petit-Saut dam, French Guiana - Nt197 P3 | ecosystem: Host-associated > Arthropoda: Insects > Digestive system > Gut ... | reverse complement strand
AACCCGCCATCCTGATTTTCCTGTTTACGGAACATTTCTCACCGGCGGGAGTCTCTATAACACGCCCCTGTCCTCCCGCGCTGTAATCGTGATGGGAAACGAGTCGAAAGGGATCAGCGATGAAGTGGCGCAGTATGTTCACAAGCGTTTGTTCGTACCGTCGTACCCGCCCGGAGAACCAACGTCCGAATCATTGAACGTTGCTACAACCGCGGCAATTGTTTGCGCCGAGTTCAGGAGGAGAATTTCATAATTTCATCTGACCCAAAATCCGGGTTGGGAATAGTAAGCCTAAAATAACACAGTCCGATGTAGTCTGTTCAATCTAAAACTGTACGACGTCGGACTTTTTTTATATCATTACTTTACTATCATAGACAACAATGTATTATATTTGCAAAATTTACGAAAAAGAAAAGTTCTAAAATGAAATAAAAATTTTTACCATGAAAACATCAACATCAATTTCACGCCGCAATTTTATCGAAAAAGCAGCGGTAACAGCGGGTTTTGCTGCTTTGGGTTCCGAAACTATATCAGGGAAACCTTTAGAAATGAACCAATCGCAGGAAAGATTACCCCGCGAAGTATGGATTGCTACGGTATCGCAGCATGGTATGAGCGCCGAAACTCCTGAACGAATGGCGCAGTCTGTATTTGCCATCATGCGAAAATCATTGGCATATCGTCCCGATGTGATCTGTCTTCCCGAAACTTTCCTGACAACAGGTGTTAGAGAAAGAAAGTCTTTATCGGAAATCGTTGACATATCGGATGAATTGCTGAAAGAGTTTTCGGTTTTCGCCCGAGCAAACCAATGTTATTTGATTTGCCCGACTTATACGCGCGAAAACGGGAAAATATTCAATGCCGCTGTTGTCATTGATCGGCAGGGTAACCATGTTGGCGAATATCGGAAAATGTACCTTCCTGATGAAGAATTAGCAATAGGATTAACGCCAGGGCCTTTGCAACCGCCCGTATTCAAGACTGATTTCGGTATCATCGGTATACAGATTTGTTATGATCTTTTGTGGAACGACGGATGGAAAGCATTGCGTCAGCAAGGCGCTGAAATTGTTTTTTGGTCTTCCGCTTTTCAAGGTGGACAGGTGGTCAATGCAAAAGCATGGCAAAACAAATATGTTGTGGTTTCGAGTACATGGAGCGAAACAGCGAAAATATGCGATATTACAGGCGAAGTCGTTGCACAAACCGGAATTTGGGACAGGAATTTGATTTGTGCTCCGGTAAATCTCGAAAAAGCCTTCCTTCATTTATGGCCGTTCAATCGACGATTTGACGAAATAAGGGCAAAATACGGTCGAAAGGTCAGAATCGTTAATCATCATGAGGAACAGTGGTCTATTATAGAGAGTTTGTCGCCGGATGTGTGCGTGAAAGATATCCTGACGGAATTTGAATTCCGAACTCACGAGCAATTGACGCATGATTCGGAAATTAAGAATATGAAAGTACGTGTATAAAACATATTATTATTTTGTAACAATCATGAAAATACATTTTTACATTCCATTCAGAATTTTTGTTGCCGCCTTGTTTATGGCGGCTTGTGTGAGTATCGACGCCCAAACCGTTCGCCGGATAGACCCTGCGCGGTTGAAAGAAATCGTTTATCCGCCGCTGACCGAACGCGAGGGGAAGGACTTAACGCTTCCCAAGCCTCCGCCAGAACATCCGCGTTTGTTTTTCCGTAAATCCGACCTTGCGACGATTAAAATGAAAGCGAATCACCCGTTGCTGAAGGAATCGTGGGAGAGAGTCAATCAAAATGCAGGTTTTGCAACCGATGGAAAATTAGCGCAAGACGTCATCCATAATTATGATTTACGGGTGATCAGTGCCATCGAAGCGAGAGCTTTTATGTATGCCTTTACAGGCGATCAAAAAATGGGAAATGAAGCGATTGATCTCATTTTTAACCTGAACAACACGTTGATCATCAATCATCAAAAAGGAGACGTATGTCGCGACATCGGACGTGTCATACTTGCCACTGCCGTGGTGTACGACTGGTGTTACGATTTGATTGCTCCCGATGAGAAGAAGCAGTTGATCGCCATCATGGAAAGTCTGGGGGTCGATATGGAAGTGAAATGGCCGCAATTGGTTCAGGGTTCCGTTACCGGTCACGGCGTGGAGGCGCAGGTAGCGAGGGACATCCTTTCCTGCGGCATAGCAACTTACGACGAAAATCCCGAAATATACCGGCGCGCTGCGGGACGCATTTTTGCCGAATTTATTCCTGCCCAGAATTTCGGGTACCAATCGGGGTATCATCATCAGGGGAGCGCTTACGGCAATTCACGTTTTCAATGGGAAATTTACACCACGCTCATTTTCGACCGGATGGGCTATCCGAATGTGACTAATAAACTTCAGGGCAAAATTCCTTACCGCTGGATTTATACGCGCCGTCCCGACGGCCAGTTGTTCCGTGATGGCGATGACTACATAGAGAGAAATCCTTTCGGAAATTACTGGTCTTTTCCCGATCTTGCCTATCTCGCAAGTTATTATCAGGATCCGTTGTTGATGGGAGAAGCGATCAGGCAGGGAGGTATCGGCCGTGCGCCTTTGTACGATTTGTTGCTGATTGACCCAGGCGTACCTGCCGACTTTAATCTTGCGGGGCTTCCGCTCACTAAATATTTCCCGTATCCGTTCGGAGGCATGACCGCGCGTACAGGCTGGGACAAAGGTTCGGCTTCCGGTGCTGTGGTGGCCGACATGAAGATTGCAGAACGTCAGTATAACAATCATGCACATTTAGATGCGGGCAGTTTTCAGATTTATTATAAAGGCCCGCTTGCCGTGGAAACGGGCGTATACGAAGGCGTTGAAGGCGGTTACGGAAGCGACCATTTCCAAAATTACTACCAGCGTACCATTGCCCATAACTGTATGCTGGTGTACAATCCCGACGAAATATTTACGTGGCACAGACGACCTGTTGCTAACGACGGCGGGCAACGCTGGCCCGGCGGAGCCGCCGAACCTTCCGTTATCGATGTGGTGATGAGCGAGGAATACAAAAAAGGCGAAGTCCGTGCATACGACTTCGGCCCCGATCCTGTGGCCCCCGAATATTCATATCTGAAAGGCGATATCACGAGGGCGTATACCGGCAAAGTGAAAAATCATCAACGGGCTTTTGTGTTTTTGAATCTTGAAAACCAGCAGGTTCCTGCTGCGATGATCGTTTATGATTATATCGTTTCGTCGAATAAGGATTTCAAGAAGACATGGCTGATGCACTGCGTACAGGAGCCTGCTTTTGCGGGGAATATCTGTACGGTGGTTTGCAACGATAATAAAAAAGGATACAACGGCAAATTGGTGAATACCGTTTTGTTACCGCTGCCGCAAAATATATCCTGGGCAAAAGTCGGCGGGCCGGACAATAAATATAGTGTCGGCGGGAAAAATTATCCGAACCGGTTGCGACCGGAAAATAATTCGGGCGACGACGCTGACTGGCGCATCGAACTGTCGCCCAAAACGCCGTCGGAAACGGATGTTTTTCTGAATGTGATGCAAGTTACTGATGCAGGAAATACACAATTGTTACCGGTAGAAAAAATTGAAACCGAACAGATGACGGGCGTGAAAATCGGTGACCGGATTGTTTTGTTTGCCAAAAGCGGCAACCCTGAAAATCTTCCCGTCAACCTGAACATCAAAGGTACCGGAACTTTCAAAGTATTGATCACCGATTTGGAAAAAGGAAACTGGGAAATCACCGGCCCGAAATCGCCCGGCCTTGTCAGAGCCGACAATAATCTTGTTTATTTTCAGGCTACGGCGGGGAATTATATGATAACAAAAAAATAAAATTGAGTCTCTGAAAAAATGATTTTTTAATACTTAATACCATGAAGTATTACATTTTCCTGTTATTAGTTTTTTTGCAAAAGACTGCTTGGTCAATCTCATTCACGAACACTTCGGGAGAAACGATACCTGTGCCTTTTGATCCTGCTTTATTGTCTGAAGCTATGAGCAGGGTTCCGGCGGGATTCACCCTGGCTCCCACTTCCCAAAGCAACTCATTTGGCGTCGATATATCCTTGTCCGGCGCACCGCAGCGGGCAGGAAACGAGTGGGGACAGAGCGATCCCCGTAATGCCGGCGAAGCCTTCCAATACCTGGCGGCAGCCTGCATTATAGCGCCGGACTATGTGGCAGACAACGGCATTACCATTCAGGAACGTATCCTTCAACATCTCCGGTGCTTCATTGCCGGAGGTAACGAATGGGGCTGTTCAGGCACCGGTTTGAGCGCACAGGGCTACGTCGCGCCGGTTATAGGCATGACAACTGTCAGGACACAACTGCCCGACGTTTGGAACCAGCTGACCGATGAGGAGAAGGCGAAGGTCGACCTGCTGATGAGAGCCACCCTGATCGGCGCGCACTACGCCACAGCTGACGCAAACTACGACGACTACCCCAATGGTGTTGGCCGCGCTCCTGTTTTATGGGCAACACAATCTTACAGGGCAACCACCGGCGTCGATCAAACCGGCAATTACGATCGCGGCTGGAACCTTAACCACCGCGTTAGCGTTTTGACTGCAATTGCGGCTTACTATTACTTCGGCCCTGCCGCCGAAGCTGAAGGAATCACCCGTGCGGCATACTCCAATCGTATCCTGGCGACGTTTGTTTATGACGATTTTATGTCAGCATTGTTGAAAGCCGGATTTAACAACGTCCACACCGTTTTCAGCAACGCCGGAGGAGCAACCGAACCTGATCCTGCACTCGGAAATTTTGACCCCTATCCCGTCAGTCTACAGCGAAGAACCACCAGCAGTTCTCTGTACAGCCCCAATGGTGAGTATCATTACTTTGGATCTCCGTTATCCAAAATCGGCCAATGGTTTGAGGAGTTCATCAACGGCAGTATGAACGGACCGGTTCGCCCATACGGCGGCGACAGTCAGCATCCTGAACTTACCTCTGATGAAAGTCGTCCTTTCGGTTACCCCGGCAACAGCAATCCTTCGGGTGATAACCTCCTCAACTTTCCAAACCTGGGTGCGCCCGGTTCGCAGATGGAGTTCGATACTTCGGATGCGGGGAGAGCGACAGGTAATGACCAGGCTGCTTCCGGTGCAAGAAGTTCACTCGGCTATGTTTCGGGAGGTTTACCATATATGATGACCGCCTTCAATATGTTGAACCTGTATGACAGCGTCGATCCCAACACAGGGCTGATTGCCGGTATTACAGCGGATGATTATGCCGAAATGCTGGTCATGGCAAACGTCGGCCTGGAGGATTATCTCTACAAAGTTCGCACCGGCTACGCGTCATATGCACATAGCAACAGAGGTAATATGAGCTCAGTAAATGCAAATCCGCCCGCGAGGGTACAGTATCAGTTGGACATTTGGAACAACGTTGTCGACAGACCTGTGGACAAAATCAGCGCTGTCAACTCTGCAAAAACTGTTCCTGAAATGCGCGCTGCACTCGAAGATAAATCATTAGCACTGATACTCTACCAGTACAACGGTTTGAGCAACGCCGGTAAGAATGTCGCGGCGGCGGCCATGATTGCCGCAGCACAGGCAAATCCCTTTTACTTTAAGAAGGACATCCAGTCAACTCTGAATCCCGCTGTCTGGGACGCGGCCGTCGTGGATTTTAATGTGCTGCTTGCGGCTACCGGAACCACAGCGCAGGATGTGCTTACAAAGTTGTCGGTAAACCTGACGTCGTCGCGGAATGTAGCACAGGGAGCTTACGTTCCCAACGATGGTCGTCCTAATGCCCTTGGTATCTTTGTCTACGGTTTCAGCGACTTCTACGCCTACAATAACCCTGACGGACGGCAGTTGAGACTGAATGTCGCGGAGCATATTCTGAAAACAGCGCCAACCGGAGGTTTCGCCGACCGACGTGCCATCCGTGACGCAGTGATTGCTGCAATTAAGATGAATAGCCCAGCCTGGTGAGGCAATCACCACCTGAACTTTATATTTAATTCTTTTAAAAGTGTAACCGAAAAAAATCAATAAACATGAAAAAATATATCCTAAAAATTCTGAATGGACGAATCATACCGGTTGTGGTTCTGTCGTTGTATATGTGTCAGATGGGTTATTCGCAGCCTGATCTGAACGAAATCAACCAGTCGATTGCGAAAATGCGCAGGGGCGGATTAACCGTAAAGGCCAAAGCGGGCGAGCAAGTTACCATTGAGCAGGTCAGCCATCAGTTTTGGTTTGGCTGTTGCATTTCCGAAGGAGCGTTCAACGGTTCGATGCCGGAGAGCGATTTGAAACAATACAGGGAAAAATTTCTGGAAAATTTTAACTCCGCCGCTACTCAAAATGCCATGAAATGGAAATACATGGAGCGGGAAAGAGGGAAAGTCGATTATTCGGTAGTTGACGCCATTCTTGCGTGGACAACAGAACATCAGCTTCCCTTGCGCGGGCACAATATTTTCTGGGGCGTTGCCGATGATAATGTGGTACCCAATATTCAAAAGTGGCTGATGGAACTGAACGATCAGGAATTGGAACAGGCGGTACGGAACCGGGCGGAAACGCTTGCATCGTACTACAAAGGCCGTTTTGCCGAATACGATCTGAATAATGAAATGGTACACGGTAATTATTATGAAGACCGTTTAGGGCCTGATATCACCAAAAAGATGACAGAATGGGTGCATCTTGGCGATCCGGACGCCCAACTGTATCTGAACGAATACGATATCACCACCGGAAGAGCGTTGCCGGCTTATATGGCGCAAATACGTACATTCCTCAAACAGGGCGTTCCCATTGCCGGAATTGGCGTACAGGGTCATCTTCACGGGGATACATTTAACCGGAACGAATTGCAGCGGTCGCTGGATTCGTTGGCACAGTTTCAGTTGCCTATTTGTATTACAGAATTTAATATACCGGGGCAACGGTCTAAATTCATGAGAAACAGAAATCTGAAAATGACCGCTGAAGAAGAAGCGCAAAAAGCAAAAGAATTGGTGGATTTTTACCGTATTTGTTTTGCTCATCCTGCTGTGAAGGGAATTTTGATGTGGGGTTTTTGGGAAAAGGACAACTGGATTCCCGCCTCATCCATCTATCGGACAGACTGGACTGCCACCCCCGCAGCAGACGCTTACCGGGATTTGATTTTCCGTGAATGGTGGACAAAAGAATCCGGAAAAGCAGACAGTAACGGAAATTTTTCAACATCTGCATTTTACGGGAAATATAAAATCACGGCAGGCGGTGTTACCCGTATCGTAGATTTTGATCAGGCAGCCGGAATAATATTAGTGGATTTTACAAAATAAACAAACGAAGAAGAGGAGGAGAATGTGAATTGAAAATTGCAAACTGAAAAATTTCGCACTCAAGGTGTTACCAAATACATTCCAATCCTTCATTTATATAAAATTTCATTTTGTCGTCCTTGCTTATCAACATGTAATTGCCTCTTATGCACTGATAAATCAACATTCTGTCAAAAGGGTCTTTGTGGTTTTCGGAAAAAGGCATATTTGAATAATTAATAGCATCTTCAGGCATTAACGGGATTTGTTCTATTTCCAATTTTCTGCAATAATCAGGTATATCCCGAATTTGGAAATTTTCTAAATCCAATTTTCCCTTTCCGTGTTTGATGGCAATCTCCCAAAATGACACTGCGCTGACAAATAATTGATTATCGTTATTTTGTAATATTTTCAAAACAAGTTCGGAAAGTTTGTTTTTATCAACAATAGCCCAAATGAGCGCATGTGTATCCAATAGATATTTTTTCATATCATCCCAAGTTCTTCAGGCGTCATACTCCAATCATCGTGAAAAATTACCTTGGCTTTTCCTTCTAAAAAGCCTATTTCACGTTTTTGAGACTTCTTTTTCTGATTAACTGACGGCTTACATCCATTTAGCATTAACCACATATGATTAATCATGGTTTCGTTATCCATACACAAAATTTCACGCGCCAAACAGGCTTTTTGTGCTTCTAATTCTATTGTACTCATAACCTCTTCCCCTTATCAAATTTTATGCAAAGGTAACCATTTTGATTATAAAAAGAGGATAGCGAACTAAAAACTAAATAATTTTGTTTCAGTGACGATTTTTTGCCATTTTTCTTTACATTTGCACCTCGGCAATCAGGGCAATAATTAGAAATATTTTTGTTATCATCATACAAAAGAATGACTTCATTCCCTGATTTTCCAAATAATTATTGTACTATACTTTTTATATCACCAACCAATAAATACACCACCATGAAAATTCTATTCAAACTTTTAATTGCCGCCTTACTTATGGCGGCATCTTCGGGTATCGACGCCCAAACCGTTCGCCGGATAGACCCTGCGCGGCTGAAAGAAATCGTTTATCCGCCGCTGACTGACCGCGAGGGGAAAGACTTAACGCTTCCGGTACCGCCCGCAGAACATCCGCGTTTGTATTTCCGTAAATCCCACCTTGCGACCATCAGAATGAATGCGGAACATCCGATGCTGAAAGAAGCATGGGAAAATGTCAATCAAAGCGCAAATTTTACTACCGACGGGAAAATGGCGCAGGACGTGAGGCACAATGTAGACGCGCAGATAGTCAATGCCATCGAAGCGAAGGCCTTTATGTATGCGCTTACCGGAGATCAAAAGATGGGTAACGAAGCCGTCGATCTCATCTTCAACCTGAACAATACACTGATCATCAATCCGCAAAAAGGAGACGTTAGCCGCGACATCGGGCGAATCATACTGGCAACCTCTGTGGTGTACGATTGGTGTTACGATTTGATTGCTCCCGATGAGAAGAAACAGTTGATAGCAATCATGGAAAGTCTGGCAACTGACATGGAAGTGAGATGGCCGCGACTGGCGCAAAATTCGGTAACCGGCCACGGCGTGGAAGCGCAGGTGGCGAGGGATATCCTTTCCTGCGGCATCGCAACCTATGACGAAAATCCGGAAATATACCGCCGCGCTGCCGGACGTATTTTTGCAGAATTTATTCCCGCCCAAAATTTCGGATACCAGTCGGGTTATCATCATCAAGGCAGTTCTTACGGCCCTTACCGCTTTCAGTTTGAAATTTATCCCCCGATTCTTTTCGACAGGATGGGTTATCCGGACATAAGCAGTAAACTACAGGGTAAAATCCCCTACCGCTGGATTTACACGCGCCGCCCCGACGGTCAGCTGTTCCGCGACGGCGATGATTTTCTGGAGGCATACCCTTTCGGATATTTCTGGACTTTTCCTGATCTGGCTTATACCGCAAGTTATTATAAAGATCCGCTGTTGATGGGCGAAGTGGTCAGGCACTGCATGCCGATGTCCGTTTTCAAAGAAGAACATTTTCACTGCCGGACGCACCTGTACGATCTGTTGCTGATCGACCCGGCCGTACCTGCCGACTTCGGTATCGCGGCGTTGCCGCTCACCAAATATTTCCCGTATCCGTTCGGAGGTATGGTGGCGCGTACCGGTTGGAGCAATGGTTCCACTTCCAGTACGGTGGTTGCTGACATGAAAATTGTAGAACGCCATTTTGCCAACCATGAACATCTGGATGCGGGCAGTTTCCAGATTTATTATAAAGGCCCGCTTGCCGTTGAATCCGGTATGTATCAAGGTTACGGCAGTTCCCATTTCATCAATTACTTCCAGCGTACCATTGCCCATAACTGCATGCTGGTACACAATCCCGACGAACAGTTCACGTATCAGAGGCGTCCCGTCTCTAACGACGGCGGGCAGCGTTTCCCTGCGGGAGGTTCTGAACCAGCAAATATCGGTGTGGTGATGAGCGATGAATACAAAAAAGGCGAAGTGCGTGCGTACGATTTCGGCCCCGACCCCGTGAAACCCGAATATTCGTACCTGAAAGGCGACATCACGCAGGCGTATACCGGCAAGGTAAAGAATCATCAACGGGCGTTTGTGTTTTTGAATCTGGACAACCCGCAGGTTCCTGCCGCTATGATTGTTTACGATTATATGGTTTCGTCGAACAGGGATTTCAAAAAGACATGGCTGTTGCATTGCGTGCAGGAACCTGTTTTCAACGGAAATGTCTGTACCGTGGTCAGTAATGAAAGAGGGTACAGCGGTAAATTGGTGAATACCGTTTTGCTGCCGCAAAATATACTTTTGGAAAAAGTCGGCGGGCAGGATAATGAGTATAGCGTTGAAGGAGTTAACTACCCCCCGAACCGCCCCCGAACCGAAAATAGTTCAAACGACGGGGCTATATGGCGCATCGAGTTGTCGCCCAAAACGCCGGCTGAAACGGATATTTTTTTAAATGTGATGCAGGTAACCGACGCGGGAAATACCCAATTGTTACCGGTGGAAAAAATAGAAACCGGACAATTGACAGGCGTGCAAATCGGCGATCGTATCGTCCTGTTTGCCAAAGACGGCAACCCCGGAAATCTTCCCGTCAACCTGAACATTAAAGGCGCCGGAACTTTCAAAGTGTTGATCACCGATTTGGAAAAAGGAAACTGGGAAATTACCGGCCCGAAATCTCCCGGCCTTGTCAGAGCCGACAATAACCTCGTTTATTTTCAGGCTACGGCGGGGAATTATGTGATAATGAAAAAATGAAATTCATAAAGAAATTATTGCTATTATCGCCGTTACATTCAGGGTATACGCGTCTAATTTTTATTTTCCCCATTTCATAAAAGTATTTGTAGGCTTTTCATGCTTGATAGCACTTTCTTTTTTACCAAATTAAATACGTTTGCTTAGAAAATATGAAAAAAAAAGTTTGGTTTAAAAAAAATTTATCTTTGTATCAGAATTCAAATTCAAAAAAAATAAAAAATCAAATGAATATGATAAAGTTTTTTGTTATCTCATTAAGTACGTTAGCAGTTTTGTGCTGTTCTTGCAAAAAGGAAAAAAATGCTGAAATTGAAGAAGAGCAACAGTGGAGTTTGAGCGCCAAAGTCGAAAATGCCTCAGAATTTAATAATGTTGTTGCTGTAAAATTTATGGTGTATGATATAAAAATAGATAGACATGTTGAACTCGCCAGTGGCACTTGGAAAAATGACGGCTTTACAATTGAACTTCCAAAAACTTTAGATTCAAATTATCTCCATCCGCTTATTCGTCGTAATGTGTTGTTGGGGGGGCGCTGGATTCCAGGCATAGCCGAAATGCAGCCAACCTTGATCATCAGTAATGAAAACGTAAGAGTTGATAATAATTATTTTTTAGGAGTTGATAAAGATGGTGAGGAAGTTGCCACTTTTAGTCTTTTCAAGATAGACGAGGATGGTAATACAGAAGCCCATTTCACATACGTTGACTTTGACATAACCATTTCCGGTTACATAGTAGAAGAATTTCAAGTTCAATCTGGCTGGTCTGAACGAAATACAACGATTTATTTGGTTAGATGGAAAACAGGCTGGAATGTTTGGTATTTTTCAAGACATCAATCAGTTACAGACAGTATGTCTATAACGGAAGATCAATGGTCAACCACTCCTATTCGCGGATTGAAATGGTATGGCTTTAAATTTGGTATACTTTAAATTTAGTTATTATATCATGTAAAATAAAACGATATGAACAATTATCAATTTTTAAATGGGAGGTTTATTTTAACCCTTGTAACCTTTGTTTTTGGTTTCGGCAATCTTTATGCACAGCATCTTTTTTCTATTAACTATAACGATTTATCACAAGAAAATGCAAGACAGGTTAAAGAACAAGTTGCAAGTTCCGGAGTTT
>Ga0082212_10010606_pt1 | contig 11775 bp, 8 predicted proteins | sample TergutNt197P3_FD_71548 | JGI IMG/M metagenome (GOLD analysis project Ga0082212, IMG submission 71548) | Neocapritermes taracua P3 segment gut microbial communities from Petit-Saut dam, French Guiana - Nt197 P3 | ecosystem: Host-associated > Arthropoda: Insects > Digestive system > Gut ... | reverse complement strand
AGACAAGTTACCAATTGGTTCGGGGGTAATCGAATCGGCCGGGAGACATATCGTTCAACAACGGCTCAAACAATCCGGTATGAGATGGTCGCTTCCAGGGGCGCAGGCCGTATTAAACCTCCGTACTCGACATCGTAGCGGCCAATTCGAGCAGTATTGGGAAAATTTCGCCGCCGCTTAAAACGAATAACTTTTACGGCGCGCGCCCCTATAGGTACTGCAATTATTCAACGCTTCTGTTATTATTATTTGCTTGACAAATAACGATAAAAAGCCTGGAACTACATGAGCGTTCACGCAATCAGCCAATATCACGCCGAAGTTGAAAGACTCATCCAATATGGCGGCACGGCAAAAGAGACCGCCATCCGCAGCGCATTCTTCAACCTGCTTAACGAATATGCCCGGCAGCGCGGGCTGGTGATGGTTGCCGAAATCAGTATCAAAGCGCCTGGCGGCAATACCGTCACTCCTGACGGCACTCTAAAGGACAGCCTTCGGCAGGATTGGGGCTATTGGGAGAGCAAGGACGAGTCTGACAACCTCGACGAGGAAATCGAAAAGAAATTCGCCAAAGGCTACCCGAAAGAAAACATCCTGTTCGAGGACAGTCGCAATGCCGTGCTGATTCAGAACGGCGAAGAAGTAATGCGCTGCCCGATAAGCAATGATGACGCTCTGCACCGTCTGTTGACGGCATTTTTCGATTTCGAGCGTCCTGAAGTTCAAAATTTCCGCAAAGCTATTGAGCTGTTCAAACAGGATATCCCGAAAGTAACGGAAACAATTCGCGGCATCATAATGGAAGCCGAAGAATCCAACACCGCATTTATAGAGAAATCGCGCGATTTTCTGACGCTTTGCCGAGAGAGTATCAACCCCGGCGTCACGCGCGAGGATGTTCGGGAAATGATAATCCAGCACATCCTGACCGAGGATATTTTCAACAGGATTTTCGGCGAAATGCAATTTCACCGCGAAAACAACGTCGCCCGCGAACTCGAAAGCGTTATCGCGACGTTTTTTACAGGGAATCCTCGGCGCGAAACCATGCGCGGCATAAAGCATTACTACGACGCGATAAACGCTGCGGCGGCGTGTATTGCCGATCATCACGAGAAGCAAAAGTTTTTGAAAATCGTCTATGAAGCGTTTTACAAGAGCTACAATCCGAAAGCCGCCGACCGGCTCGGCGTGGTTTATACGCCCAACGAGATAGTGCGCTTTATGATTGAAAGCGCCGATTACCTGCTGCATAGACATTTCGATAAATATCTCGAAGATCCGAATGTGGAAATACTCGACCCGGCCACGGGAACCGGCACTTTCATTTGCGACCTGATTGATTATCTGCGCAGGGAAAAGCTGGAGTATAAATATCTGAACGAAATACACGCCAACGAAGTCGCAATCCTGCCGTACTATATAAGCAATCTGAATATTGAATACACCTACGCGCAGAAAATGGGCAGTTATGCCGAATTTGAAAACCTGTGTTTTGTGGATACGCTCGACAATATGGGATTCAATTATAAAGGCAAGCAAGGGGCGTTCGGCTTCATTTCAGAAGAAAACAGCAGGCGCATACAAAAACAGAACGAGAAAAAAATATCTGTTATCATCGGCAATCCGCCGTACAACGCAAATCAGGCAAACGAAAACGATAACAATAGAAACCGTGAGTATCCCGATATAGACGAGCGCATCAGTGATACATTCATCAAAAGCAGTACCGCGCAAAAGACCAAACTGTATGACATGTACGCGCGTTTTTACCGTTGGGCGTTCGACCGACTGGAAGACAACGGTATTATTGCGTTTGTCACCAACCGCAGTTTTATAGAAAGCCGGACATTTGACGGATTCCGAAAGATCATTCAGCAGGAATTTGAAGCGGCATATATTATCGATACATTGAGCGATGTGCGCGCGAATCCAAAAATAGCAGGAACGACACACAATATATTCGGCATACAGACCGGCGTTGCGATAATGTTTCTGGTAAAGAAGGAAGACCGGGAAAACGAAACCTGTAAAATACACTATGCCGCTTTGGATGATTTCTGGCGCAAGGAACAAAAGTTGCAATGGCTTTCACAAAATCAAATGCGAAAAATTTCTTTTGAGATTATCCGCCCTGATAAGAAAAACAACTGGCTAAATATTCCCGATAATGATTTTGACGGTTTATTGCCGCTGTGCAAGAAGAATGTAAAATTCGGAAAATGCGAGGAGGCGTTATTTGAATTGTATTCATTGGGCGTTGTTACCGCGCGTGACGAATGGGTTTACGATAATGACGCGAAAGCGTTGTCAAAAAAAGTAAGGCATTTAATTGATATTTATAATGAAAACCTTGTTTTGCACAAAGGTACGGACAAGAGCAGAATAAAAGATGTTATTGATTATTCCATTAAATGGTCAAGAGCCGTAAAAAACGATTTGGCGAAGGGGAAAAAATATAAATTCAATAAAAACAGTATAATCGAAAGCCTATACAGACCATTTGTAAAAAAGAAATTGTATTTCAATAAAGAATTAAATGAAATGCGTTATAGGTTGCCACAATTATTTAATAATGAGAATCTGGCAATTGCCTTTTCTGGAACTTCGGCTTCAAAACCATTTTCTTCATTAATAACAAATATTCCATATTGTTATGATTTTTTGGAAAAAACCCAATGTCTTCCCTTATATGGATACGATAAAACCGGAAACCGCATCGAGAACATTACCGATTGGGGATTGGAGCAATTCATAAAACAGTACAAAGATAAAACCATTACCAAACAGGATGTTTTCCATTACGTTTACGCCGTACTGCATAATCCCGCCTATCGGAAAAAATACGAATTAAACCTGAAACGCGAGTTTCCGCGCATTCCGTATTACGACGATTTTTACAAATGGGCGGCGTGGGGTAAACAGTTGATGGATTTGCACATAAATTATGAAACCGCGAAACCGTATCAATTACAGATTACGAATTGCGAATTACAAGCCGGCGTTACTACCAAACCAAAATTGAAAGCTGACAAACTTGCGGGAATCATCATTTTGGACGAACAAACGGAACTGCATGGCATTCCCGCCGAAGCATGGGATTATAAACTCGGCAACCGCAGCGCCCTTGAATGGATACTCGACCAGTATCAGGAAAAGAAACCAAAAGACCCCACGATTGCAGAAAAATTCAACACCTACCGTTTTGCCGACTACAAAGAACAAGTCATCGACTTGATAAAGCGTGTCTGCACCGTCAGTGTGGAAACAATGAAGATTATCGGCGCAATGAAATCATTTGAATAAAACCGTCAAACTGTCACAGCAGCGAAAGCGGGTCGACATCAATGTGGACGCGTCCCGCCGTGACGCGCAGTTTCTCCAGAGCGGCGAAGCAGTCTTCGAGAATCGGCGCGACTTTAATATCAGTACCGCTTTTCAATAAAATTTGAATGCGGTGCTGTCCCCGCAGTTTTTCTATCGGCGCGGCGGCGGGGCCGAGAACGCGCGGCTTTCTTTCGCCCGCTTCGCGCGCCACGCGCTGTTTCAATGCCACGGCGATTGCATCAGCCGCGCGCATGGCCTTTCCTTCATCCGCGTCGCTTACGAGAATCTGCGTCAGATTCTGAAACGGCGGATATCCCATAAGTTTGCGAAATTCGATTTCACGTTCATAAAAACCGGAGTAATCCTGACGGCGGGCGAATTGCAGCGCGTGATGCTCGGGATGCCACGACTGCAAAACCACACGGCCGGGCGAGGTTCCGCGCCCCGCGCGCCCCGCTACCTGCGTAAGCAATTGAAAAGTCCGTTCCGCCGCGCGGAAATCGGGAAAATTCAGCCCTGCGTCCGCCGACACCACGCCAACAAGCGTCACGGCGGGAAAATCGTGTCCCTTGGCCAGCATTTGCGTTCCGACCAGAACGTCGATTTCGCGTTTGGAAAAAGCCAGCAGCGTGGAACGGAGAACGCCGCGCCTTCGGGTCGTGTCGCGGTCAAGGCGCGCTACGCGAGCCGCCGGCAACAGTTCGCGCAACAGGTCTTCCAGTTGTTCAGTACCCGCTCCCGCGTAATGAATATAAACGCCGCCGCACTCTTCGCATACGGAAGGACTTGCCGCCTCTCTGCCGCAGTAGTGACAGACAAGGCGGCTGTTTTCCCTGTGATACGTCATGCTGACGCTGCAATCCGGACAAGCGCAGATATGCCCGCAACTGCGGCATATGACCGTCCGCGCGAATCCGCGCCGGTTCAGCAGCACAATGGCCTGCTCGCCGCGATCCATGCACGCGGCCAGTTCTTCGCCGAGCGGTTGCGACAAGACAACATTCCTGCCGGCGCGCTGGAACTCTTCCGCCATGTTTACGATACGCACTTCCGGCATCGGGCGCGCCTGAACTCTTTCTGGGATGTGAAAATAATTCCCCTGCCGCGACGCGAAATGGAAACTTTCAATCGACGGAGTGGCCGATCCCGTCACCAATACGCCGGGCGATTCCACGAGACGCCGCCAGGCGACCTCGCGCGCGTGATAACAGGGAGTTTCGTCCTGTTTGTACGAGCCGTCCTGTTCCTCGTCGATGATGATTAATCGAAGGTCTTTAAGCGGCGCGAAGACCGCCGACCGCGTGCCGACCACGACCTTTGATTCGCCGTCTCTAATCTTCGTCCATTGATCAAAACGCTCGCCCGGCGACATGCCGCTGTGAAGCAGCGAGACCAGTCCCGGAAAACGCGAAACCACCTGACGGCTCAGAAGCGGCGTAAGGCCGATTTCAGGAACAAGAAAAAGCGCGGTTCCGCCAAGCGCCAGAGTTTCGGCAATCAGGTGCAGATAGACTTCCGTTTTGCCGCTGCCGGTCACACCGTGTACAAGAAAACGTGATGTTTCGCCGCGCCTGATAAGTTCCGTGACGCGCCCGACAAGATCCCGCTGATACGATGTCAGCGTTATTGCGGATTGCGGATTGCGGACTGCGGATTGCGCAAGTTCCGCGGGAGCGCGATCCATGCGCAAAGGCGCGATTTCAACAAGGCCCTTAACTGCCAGCGCGTCGGCTGCGGATCTTGCGCAGGATGCCGTTTTCAGAGCTTCATGCAGTGGAACCGGCGCGGCGGTATTTGCCAGGGCGTCGTAAAGACGCGCCTGCGCCGCGGGAAGCTTCGGCGTTTCGCCATCGAACGAAGCGTCAACGCGGCGAATTCCAAGAAACTCCTTTTCGCGGACTTTTGGAGTTTCGATATGCGTTTCAACCTGAACCCATCCCGCCGCGCTCAGCGGTTCGAGCCAGCTTTCAACGCCCTTGCAGTTGGTTCTCCGCGCGAGTTCGTTTACCGGTAGCGGGCCGGATTCGACAAGAACATGAAGCAGCGCCTCTTCGCGCGGATTCAATCCCTGCGGACGCAATCCGCCCAAAAGCAGAGTTTCCGCTTTTGGGGTAAGCGATGCCAGGCGTCCGCCGGAAATCTGCGACCCCGCGGGAAAAAGCGATCGGAAAACTTCGCCCGGAGGCGCGAAATAATACTCCGCCACCCAGAGCGCCGCGCGTACAAGTTCCGGGGTAACGGAAGGAGTTTGTTCCAGAAGTTCGCTGACGGCTTTTAACCGGATGCCTTCAATCGCTGCGCGTTCAGGAAAACCGGTCACGTAACCGGTGAGCAGTTTGCGGCCGAATGGAACCAGTACGCGCATTCCCGGCGCGATTTTCGCGCGCATGGCCGGCGGAACGGAATATGCAAAGGTTTTTCGAATTCCAACAGGAACCGCTACATCAACAAATTCAGACATAAGGATTATTAAGGTAATCGCGCGCGATACGCATGTCTTCCCACACCTTGCGCTTTTCCAGCGGACTGCGAAGCAGATAGGCGGGATGATATGTAGCTATCAGCTTGACGCCGCGATAATTTGTAAGCCGTCCGCGAAGTTTGCCAATGGCCTCCGTAGACCTGAGAAGCGTCTGCGCGGCGGGCGCGCCCAGCGCGACAATCACCTTTGGTTTTACGGCGTCAATCTGGCGGAACATAAAACCTTCACATGCCGCGACCTCGTCGGTTTCAGGATTGCGGTTATTCGGCGGACGGCATTTCAGAGTATTGCATATATACACATCCTCGCGCCGGAATCCTATCGACTCAATTATCAGAGTCAGTAACCGCCCCGCCCGCCCCACAAACGGCAGTCCCTGTGCGTCTTCGTCCGCCCCCGGCGCTTCGCCGACAAACATAAGTTCCGCGTGAGGATTGCCTGAACCGAAAACAAGATTCGTGCGCGTCGGCGCGAGCTTGCATCTTTGGCAATTTCCCATATCCGAAAGGATCGTTTCCAGAGTTTCATCCGCCGCCGGCGGCGGCAATTGTGGATTGCGGATTGCGGATTGCGGATTGTGAATTGCGGGCAAGGAAGAGGACTCGGGCACCGTAAATTCGGTAAAACGCGTTTCATCCGGGCGCGATTTATCGCGCCCGGATGAAACATCTGAAATATTTGAAACAACATACCGCGCGCCCAGGTCTTTATACAACTGAAGATGCCTGTGAATCTGCTCGCCGAGAAATTGCCGGTTCATTGACCAAGCTCCAGTTCGTCCAGCACCGCTTCGTCGTTGCGCCAGTCCGGCGATGTACGCACCTGGAGTCCCAGAAACACCTTGCAGTCCAGAAGTTTTTCAAGATCACGCCGCGCCGCGATTCCGATATTTTTCAACTGCGACGCTCCCGCGCCAAGTACGATTCCCTGCTGCGACCGCTTTTCAACCAGGATGTCTGCTTCAATGCGCACGAGTTTTTTTGTTTCCCTCTGGTCTTCGTCGAATTTGCGGATGATTACGGCGCATGCGTAGGGCAGTTCCTCGCGCACTCGGTCGAGAATCTTTTCGCGGACAAACTCGCCGGCAAGAAATCTTTCCGTCCTGTCTGTGAAATATTCCGCGTCGTAAAGCGGCTCGCCTTCCGGGAGATGTTCAAATATCTTATCGCGGACGACGTCCAGGTTTTCCTCCGTCAGGGCTGAAATCGGGATTATTTCAAGAAAATCATGAGCGGCACCGTAACGCTCCATTACTGGAAGCAGGCGGCGCTTGGCTATAATGTCGATTTTATTGAGCAACAAAATAGCCGGGATACCGGCCCTTTTCACTATTTCCAGTGCATAGTTTTCGCCGGATCCGAAAGCGATTGAGGCGTCCGTCATCAGAATCGCCAGATTGACGTCAAGCAGTCCGTCGTAAACGGTCTGAAGCATACGCCTGTTCATGGCGTAGGCGGGTTTGTGAATGCCGGGAGTATCAAGAAAGACGATCTGACCGCGCGCCTCGGTTACAACGCCAAGTACTCGATGGCGCGTGGTCTGCGGTTTGTTCGAGACAATGGAAATTTTTTGCCCGACCAGAGCGTTCAGCAGAGTCGATTTCCCGGAATTAGGACGGCCAATAATAACTGCGCTTCCAGATTTCATAGCTTAAATATCCGGTCTGCGTGGATGTTCATTTTTTTTGCCTGCGTCATTGTTGTTTTGAAAAATAACAATAACTTTTTTCAGTAACTCATCCAGAAATTCATTCGTAACCGTTTCAATATAGTCCCATTGCCGGGCGTTATAATCAACCGTCACGAGTTGATCAAGCAATACAACGCCTTTTGACCTGGTATTTATTAAAGGGATATAAAGGGGATACCGCCTGGCCGTGTTTGAAATCGGCGCGAACACGGCAATATTGGCATAAGTACTTACCAGATGGTGGCTCAGGCAAATATATGGACGATAACCTTTTTGTTCATACCCCTGCTTTGGATCAAGGTTGATCTTTATTATGTCGCCTTGTGCCGGGACATTTTTTACCATTTTTCTCCCCCGACCGGCTCAACTGGATTCGTTAGCTTTGTCTTAAAACTCACGCCGGAATAATCTTTGAAAAGATATTCTATCGTTCCTTCTCTTGGTGTTTCAGGTTTGGAAACGGTTAATATATTTTCTCTAACCTCCAAAATCACCTCGTCATTCGCGCAAATTCCCAATCGCCGGGTCATTTCAACCGGGATTCGCAGCGCCTGACTATTTCCCCACATGGAAACGGTTGTTTTCGCCTGTAACATGTGACACCTCGCGCCTGATTATCGTATATACAAAACGTCGATACATTATACAAAATCAACCGATAATTTCCATAATTTTCGCGACAAGCTTCTCAATGCCGGCGCCGATTTCGCCGATGCTCTGCCCAAGCATGTAACAGGGGGTGGTAACAATCCGGTTTTCAGCATCGGTCACGATTTCATCCACCGCCGCGTTTTTATGCCGCGCGCCCATGGTTTCCATCGCCGCGGCGGTTCCCGCGTCGCTCCCGATTGTGATTTCCGGCGCGAGGGTTTTTCCGAAAACCCCGGCAATAACGGCGGGCGCTATGCAGAGCGCGCCTATTGGTTTTTTGTTTTTATGCAGTTCGCGTAAAAGCGCGGCGACGTTTTCGTCAACCTTGCAATCCGCGCCGTCAACGGCAAAAGAACAGAGGTTTTTCGCCGCGCCAAAACCGCCGGGGACGACCAGGGCGTCAATATCACCGGCCTTTATGTTTCGGATATCCTGTATTTTTCCGCGCGCTATGCGGGCTGATTCGGTCATGACATTGCGTTTTTCCGCGGCGGGTTCTCCGCGCACATGGTCCATGACGTCGCGCTGTTCCTTGTCCGGCGCCATACAGATGATTTCCGCGCCTGCTTTATCAAGAAAATAAAGCGTGAGCGTCGCTTCATGAATCTCGCTTCCATCCATTACGCCGCATCCCGACAACAATACGCCGATCCTTTTCTTTCCCATAATCGCCTCCTTAGGTTCTCATATATTGTCATTTGCAAAACCTTCCGGCTTTGCAAATGACAATATAGTATTATTTTTTCCGGTGCGCATCCAATGTCATTTGATAATGAATGGATTTGTTTACCGCGTCAACGTACGCGCGGGCGCTTGCGTCCACAACGTCAAGACTCGCGGCTTTGCCTATAAAGGCCGCCCGGCCGAAACTCACCTTCATAAAGACTTCGCCCAAAGCGTCCCTGCCGCGCGTGATGCTGTGTACCGTGTAATCCTGCAATTCGCCCTCTATTCCGGTTATGCGGTCAACCGCTTTTAACGCGGCGTCAACAGGACCATTTCCGGTGGCGGAATCCTTTAACAACTCGCCGTCTTTTTCGAGCAGAATCGTAGCCGTGGCGATAACCTGGCTGCCGGCAATGGACTGGATGTTTTTAACCTTGTACGCCGACGGTATGACGCGCAACGCGTCCCTTAACGTGACAATCAAATCCTCGTCGTAAACTTCCTTCTTTTTATCGGCGATCTTTTTGAGCAGGACATATGCCTTGTTCAGTTCCGCGTCGCTCAGGTTGAAACCAAGCTCCTGATACTTGTTGCGCAGCGCGTGGCGTCCGGAATGTTTTCCCATTACCATGCTGTTTTCCTTGATGCCGACATCCTCGGGACGCATGATCTCGTAAGTCAGCTTTTCTTTCAAAACGCCGTCCTGGTGAATGCCCGATTCGTGGGCGAAGGCGTTTTTTCCCACTATAGCCTTGTTTGGTTGAACGATAATGCCCGTAAGATTTGCAACCATGCTGCTTGAGGCGAAGATTTCCTCCGTGCGGACGCCGCACTCCATGCCGAAAAGGTCATGGCGTGTTTTGAGCGCCATGACGATTTCTTCCAGAGAGGCGTTGCCTGCCCGCTCGCCGATACCGTTTACGGTACATTCCACCTGGCGTACGCCGCTTTGTATTGCCGCCAGCGAATTGGCCACCGCCATTCCCAAATCATTATGACAATGCACGGACAATGTGGCGCGCCCGATATTGGGAACGTGGTCATACAGATAGCGGATTCGTTCCGCGTATTCCGACGGCGCTGTGCAGCCGACGGTATCCGGGATATTGACCACCGTCGCTCCGGCGTCGATAACTGCTTCTGTTATTTTCGCAAGATACGCCAAATCCGTCCTGGTTGCGTCCTCGGCTGAGAACTCCACGTCCTGGCAAAGCGATTTTGCGTACGCAACCATTTCGCTCGCAATTTCCAAAGCCTCTTCGCGGGTCTTTTTCAACTTATGCGCAAGGTGTATGTCCGATGTCGCCAGAAACATATGAATTCTTGGTTTGGCCGCGTTTCGAATAGCGTCCCAGCAGAGGTCTATATCTCCCTTGGCCGCGCGCGCAAGGCCGGCGACGGTTAGAGTGCGAATTTTTTCCGCTATGCTTCGAACAGATTCGAAATCGCCTTCCGATGAAATCGGGAAACCCGCTTCAATCACATCCACCCTCAGGCGTTCGAGCTGTCCGGCAAGCATAAGTTTTTCGTCTATGGTCATGCTGGCGCCGGGCGACTGTTCGCCGTCTCTCAATGTTGTATCAAAAATCAATACACGATTTGTCATGATCCGTATCCTTTAGCTATTCGCGAAGAACTTGACCCCCGCCCAACACACCGGAAGGGTAAACTCAACGCGGGTGAAAAAGGTTGAAATGGCTGCCTTCGAAAATCCCGAACTCTGCGTTGCGCTCCCTCGACAAAATGCTCATGTACGGGCGGGTTTCAAACCCGCCCCCTACAGCTTTTTCCTCAGTCGCAAGCCTTGATTTCGGGGGTTTCGGAGTCTGCAAAATTATAAAAGGAGAAATAGAAGCGAAAGATTCGCCTTAAGTCGAAAACCTGAAGTAAGAACCGTTTGTTCCGAAATGTTCATGCGGAAAATCTTAGTCCCGCCTCCGGAATTGTCAAGATATTTTTACATCAACTATCAAAATGTATACCTTTTTAGAAAGTTTCCATTGTGTCGATTACGATTGATTTTTTACGAAATTTGTCGAATTTTTCCGGATTTTAAAGAAAATATTCAACAGGATGAATATATTTGCCGATAAATTATCATGTTTTTTGCTATCAAAAGGCAGACCTTTTGATAGTACGAGAGCCAGGTGAAATAAAAACGACAGGAGGTTTTGAAGACATATATGAAAATTCGCACAAAACTTTTCGGGAGCTTTATTATTGTTTCGTTGATAGGTGTTTTACTTGGAGTAATGGGGCTTTATTTCGATAAAAACCTCACAGCTTTATCCAAAGACATGCTTGATATATCCGCTACAAAGACAGATATTTCGTCGATATTGAATGCTCATTTTACATGGAGGCATGAACTGTACGAGAAGGTGTATGCTGGAACGGCGTTCACCGGTTCACTCGATCCGAATACCTGCTCTTTAGGCAAATGGATGAACAGTGATGCCGCAAAAAAAATGACCGACCCGGAGGACGTCGCTATGCTGCGGCATGTCGTTGAACCTCATAATTTTATTCATGCCAGGGCGGAAGAAATTATCAATAATCTTAACAACGGGGAAACGGATAAAGCAACGAAGATATTCAGAGATGAAGTTTTGCCAAAGACGCAGGAAGTTATCTCCGATTTTGAAAAAATGGAGGCGCGCTATGATGTTTTGGTTAGTGACAAAACTCAGGAAATCTATAATTTAGGCCTGGAATTTGAAATCATTATCATAGCGCTAATCATTATTGTATTAATCGCAAGCGTTCTTTTAGCGTTAGTTATTACGTCAAACATCGCAACCCCACTGAAAATTGTTATTGACGAGATTTCCAAAATGGAAACCGGCGATATGACCGTCCGCACCAACCTGAACCGTGAAGACGAGCTTGGAGTTCTGGCAAAGGCTATAGATAATCTATCCTCCAGGTTCCAGAATATAATTAAAGGCTTGAAGGTA
>Ga0082212_10010605_pt1 | contig 11775 bp, 9 predicted proteins | sample TergutNt197P3_FD_71548 | JGI IMG/M metagenome (GOLD analysis project Ga0082212, IMG submission 71548) | Neocapritermes taracua P3 segment gut microbial communities from Petit-Saut dam, French Guiana - Nt197 P3 | ecosystem: Host-associated > Arthropoda: Insects > Digestive system > Gut ... | reverse complement strand
CGTTTTGCTGAATCCGCTTCAATTCCTCTTGCAGTGCCTCGACCTTGTCGGCTTCGAGAATTTTTTCCTCTTGCAACTTTTCGAGTTTGCTGTTGATGTCCTGCACCTGATTGCTGATGTCCAGCTTTCGCTGACCGGCCAGTGCGTTGACCGTCTTGTCCGGCAACAGCAGCGAAAAAGCGGCGAAAATCAAGCCCGTCGCAATAAACGCCAGCGTCTTTCGGGACTGCCAACGGTAATGCGGCGTTTGCAGTTCGCGGAGTTGTGTCGCCCAATCGCCGAGCGAACCGAGTTCGGCCAACGACATGAGTAGTCCGCCGCCTTCGCTTTCGCAATCAATGGCCGCGATGAGCTTTTTGCGATCCGGCATCTTGCGCAAAGCCAACACCGCAGCAACGATAACCGCCACGATAATTGCTCCGCCGCCGATTCCAATTTGAACCGCAAGCGACACACCACCGGACGCTCGACAGGCGATGATGATCGTCCCCCACGCAAATAGGGCGACAACCAACCCCTGCGACAGATATTTCAACATCAGCACCCATTGGATACGCGTGCGTAATTGCGTGATGGCATGTTCGTATTTGTTTGATGTTTTGTCCATGATGATTGTCTTCTGTATCTTTGGAGTGTTTCGGTAGAATTGTCACAATAACAACCGGAAACGTTAGCGACCGGTTTAAAATCAGAGCCGCGACGGTTACGGAGCGATTAATACTTGACCTCACTTGACTGCTCGTTTACACTTGCGGTTCTGATTCATCCGCTTACGACGTGCGCGGCTCTAATTTCCTACTGGCGGCCCGGTTTGACTTCGGTGAGCGTTGCTCCGAACAGTTCGATGGCCATTTTGACCATCGGGTGTTCCGAAGCTTCGGCGATGAGTTGCATTTTGCGGACGGCGGGATTGACCTGCGGCGTGACTGGCTTTCTCGGTTCATCAACCGTCACAACGTCATTTTTTTTTTCGGTGCCGGTGTTGATGGGATGAGGTTGCGGCGTTTGTTTCGGCGGCAGCATGTCCGAAAACCGCGTCATCACCGGTGGCGTTGCGGTCGGTGTTGCAGGCGGTGATGTAGCCGGCGTTGCCGGTGTTGTTGCCGGCGGCGGCCCGTTGCGCACGGCATGTTGCATTGGCATTGCCGCGGCATTTTGAACCGGCGGCAGAGCACTCAACGTTCCGCTTCGCAACTGCTCGATCAACACCGCGACGCCCTGCAACTGTTGCAGGTTCGCGATGCGCACAAGGGCAAGCTCCAGCAAAATGCGGCCTTGCGTGCTGTAACGCATTTTTGTGTAGGTTTGGTCAAGTATCTGCATTGCGGCGAGTATGCGGCTGAGTCCCAAATCACGGGCAAGCTGCTTGATCTCATCGTAACGCGACGGCGAACAGTACATCAGCAGTTGCTTGTCGCCGTCGCAGACGGATACCATCAAATCGCGGAACACGCCGAGCAACTGCTCCGTAAAAATGCCGAAATCGACGCCTTCCTGCGCGGCGGCGTCCAGTTCCGCAAAAACCGACACCGTTTCCGAAACGTTGATCGACGTTAAAATGCGAAATATTCGCTGATCGTCTGCCGTGCCGAGCATCGCATGAACGTCGGCCAGCGTGATGTGTTCCGGCGCAAACGAAAGCAGTTGCTCCAGCAGCGACTGCGCGTCACGCATCGACCCTGCCGCACGTCGCGCGAGGGTCTCGAATACGCCTTCCTCGGCGGTGACGCCTTCTTTTTGTGCGATTTCGTCAAGTCGTTGGGTAATGGCACCGGCATCGATTCCGGCGAAATCATAACGCTGGCAACGCGAAAGAATCGTGATCGGAATTTTCGACGGTTCGGTTGTGCAAAAAATGAACTTGACGTGTTCCGGCGGCTCTTCCAGCGTTTTGAGCAGTGCGTTGAACGCCTCCCGGGTGAGCATGTGAACTTCGTCAATGATATAGATTTTGAAATTCGCCCGACTTGGCTTAATCGACGCATTTTGCCGTAATTGCCGAATTTCGTCGATACCGCGATTGCTTGCCCCATCGATTTCGAGTACGTCAACGTCCTCGCCGGTACTGATTGAGTCGCAAATATCGCATACATTACACGGCGTTGGCGTCGGGCCATGGACGCAGTTGAGTGCCTTTGCGAAAATTCTCGCCGACGACGTTTTTCCGACCCCGCGTGCCCCGGTAAAGAGATAAGCATGGCCGATTCGTCCCGTGAGTATCGCGTTCGATAACGCTTGCGATACGTGCCCCTGTCCGACCAATTGCGCAAACCCCTGTGGGCGATATCTACGGGCGACAACCTGATAATGCTCGGAATCTCGCGGATGTTCTTGTGACGTCATCGGTTCGGACTGTGACATTTTGTAAGATATTTCAAAAAAGGATGCGGTCGAAAAGTAACGCAACCTTGATTGTACCAACAAAAGTCACCGTCCGCAATTATATACCTGCAACTTCATGCAGACGGACTGAGTAAATCCACCTTTTTTTCCAATACCGAAAGTCGGGCATCGATGCTTTCAATCATCTTATCGAGTGTTTCGGTGATTTTGCGTTGATCTGCGTCGCGTTTGTCGAGCGCATAATTGAAAGCGTCTTTCATTATGTTCATCTCTTTTGCGTGATTTCGCAGTATGAAGTATAAAGTGGTTGGGATTACGATGGCCAAAAGGACAAAGAAACACAAGCCCAATAAGGCCACGGCTTCCAGCCCTTCAAACGATTGAATCATTTCCGGCGTTACGTTGGGGAAGGATGTTGTCAGTTGTTCCATGACCGAATTGTCTCCTGGTAGTCTGGTGGAAAAATGGGCGGTCAGGAGCCGCCCTATCGTCGTCTTTGTTTCAGACGCATTTTACCTGATGTGTGCAACATGATGGGTCGATCATGCCACACAACATGCCAGTCTATTCAGAAATATTTTTCAGCCAAGAGCAATTTTTGGCCACAGACGAGTACGAATGGTAGGGCGGTCACGCTGTGACCGCCGCAAAAACGATACGGTACTCAATACTTGGAACTGCGTTCAATGAACGAGAAGATGAACTCGGCGTTGGTCGGGTAGCGACCGAGTTTACCGGTCAGTTCTTCCATCGCTTCGATAGGGTTCATCTGGGCCAACATGCGTCGGAGAAGCGTGACGCCTTTGAGCATTTCGGGCGGGAACAATTTTTCCTCGCGCCGCGTACCCGACTGCGTGATGTCGATTGCGGGCCAAATACGCCGGTCGGCCAAGCGTCGATCGAGCACGAGTTCCATATTGCCGGTGCCTTTGAATTCCTGGAAAATCAGGTCGTCCATGCGGCTGCCCGTTTCGATGAGTGCGGTTCCGGCGATGGTCAGCGAGCCGCCTTCTTCGAAAAGCCGGGCGGTGGCGAACAGTTTTTTCGGAATGTCCATCGCCTTGATGTCAACGCCGCCGGTCATGGTGCGACCGGTGTTGCCGACCCATTTGTTGAATGCCCGTGCCAGTCGCGTGATCGAATCAAGCAACAGGAAAACGTCTTGCCCCATTTCGGCCAGGCGTTTGCAACGTTCAACGACCAGTTGTGCCAGTCGGACGTGGCTTTCGATTTCGCAGTCAAGACTGCTGGCCACGACTTCGGCATCAACGTAGCGTTTGAAATCGGTGACTTCTTCCGGCCGCTCGTCGATGAGCAAGACGATCACCTTGACGTCTTTGTAGTTTGTGCGAACCGCTTTGGCGATGTCGTGAAGCAGAATCGTTTTGCCCGAACGCGGCGGTGCGACAATCAAGGCGCGTTGTCCGCGACCGAGCGGTGTGAGCAGGTCCATGACGCGCGTGGTCATCGTTGTTTGCGAGGTTTCCAGGCGAATCCATTCTTCGGGGCTGATGGGCGTCAGTTCGTCAAAATTTTTGACATTCACATATTCTTCCGGGTCCATGCCATCGACATCGTGCATTTCGCGGAGTCGCGGACCGGTACCTTTACGACCGGGCTGGACGAGGCCGCGAATAAAAACGCCTTCACGAAGGGCGAGTTTTTCGATCATACTCCCCGGCACAAAAGGATCGGAAAGTTGACGGGCATAATTAAAATGGGGGTCGCGCAAAAACCCGTAGCCATTGGGGTGGAGTTCGAGTGCCCCTTCGCCGGGGTAGAGCGCGTCATAATCGACATTGCCGTCTGCGTCGGTTTCCAATTCCAGGGGACGGCGTGGGGCAATTGGTTTTGGTCCGGGACGAGCAGAAGTGACTTTGCCGGGGCGAGACATGCCCCTTTGAGGTGAAGAACCTCGTTGAGATGATGTGGGACGGGAGCCGCGACCGTCTCGATTGGGTCGTCTGCCACCGCCGGATTCTCGTTTTGCCATGAAACACCTTAGATTCGTTGTGTTGAAAAATTTGAGAAAGAATTCCGAAAACAGCCTGTTCGGCATTGTTTGTGCAAATATCTCTTTTGAATTGTCGCGTATATTTCACAATCCATTGATTCAATGAACAATCGACGAACAAAAAATATTTAGCGTAATCCTTAAAAATGTTAGGGTTAGGTAAAATGCGGCAAATTATTGTGATTCAATACTGGATTTTGGCCACATCTGGAAGTAAAATACCGCTTTGAGCAGTTGATGAGTTTCAGGTTGAAAAAAAACATCAATCCTGAAAAACGATGTTTTCGATACACAAAACTTTGAGCGAACCGACAAAATCCGTGAAAAAGAGCCTGCTTCCGGGTTATTCAAGACAGCCGTTCCGTAGAAATGAAGGAAAGACCGAAAGATTGAAAACGAAGAACCCCCAACAGGTTAAGAAATCAAAATATGATTTGTCGGTACTATCGTTGTCACGTTCAGCACCTGTGGTGACAAAACAATACGCAAATAAAATACGTACAGTTATATCGATTTTCACTCATCATAAATATCTGTAAACCAGATTTATTATCGATATTGCAATGATAGCTCCAAACCTATGATTTGTCAAGCGATGTTTATTGACAAAAAAGACAAAAATCTTATATCGTTTTCATCCACATAAGAAAAATTGTTTTATGCAAAACGTCAAAAGATAACATTTGTGCACTATTTTGTGTAAACTGGCTAAAGTTTAACGATTGTAATGACGATATTGTTTGATACAGAGATTAGGGGAATATTTTTGACTATAAAATTATTTTGGCCTTTTCAACCCTTTTTACATTTTTGAATACTCCTCGGACAACAAAGAAAAGCTTTCACCATACTTTTTGAAAAATAGAACAATTATGACTTCTCGCACTCACAGTTTTAGAAAACAACTTTTGATTTCCATTTTCCTTTTGATTGCGGCATCTGTATTAACGTCGCAGACCGCTGCCCAGACCGGCATTCAGTGGGAAAAAGACTTGGAAAAGGCAAAATCCCGTGCCAGAGCGGAAAATAAACCCTTGTTGTTACATTTTTATGGTGATGCCTGTGCCCCCTGCCAATTGATGGCGCGTGATGTTTTTCCCAATCCCCAAGTCATAGCCCAATTGAACGCCGATTTTATTGCGGTAAAGATTAATGCTTCCGCAACACCAGAACTCATGGCTCCTTATCAAGTAAGTTTGGTTCCGACGGATGTTTTTCTTTCTCCAACAGGTGAAAAAGTGCATGTTCGAAAAGGTGGTGCCAATGTTGCCACCTTCCTTGGGGAAGTGACGACAATTGCGGCAAAGTTTCCAAAGCCACAACCGACAGCACAACCCGCATTGCAACCTGCTTATCCTTTGCAAGTTGCACAAATACCACAAAATGGAACTATTACCCAGGCCGAGTATTATCAACAAAACATGGCACAACCTGCAAACATTGGCCAACAAGCTGATTTTTCCGGCTTTTCAGCCTCTCAAGTGCCGGTGTTCCAGCCGCCGGTTCAGCAAGACCTCCAACCGGCTTCGGACGATTCCGAAGGTTTTGCCGTGTCAGGCAACGCAAATGAGCAACTTCAACCTGCCGATATGATTGCCCGGTTACAGCAAATGCCGTCTCCTGCAACAGTTCCAACAAATCAGGCAATCTCAGCGACTGCTCCTCAACAAACTTTCCAGCCGCAGTTGCCGGGGATGCCGCAGACAAATCTCTGGGAGTCTCAAAACGCTTCGCCGGTTCAAACTGTTGCGACGGTACCGCAAAATGAACAGATGCCCGTTCCTATGCAACCGAATCCTCCGACTTTTGCGGCGGCTATGGAAGTACCTGTCGGTTCTTTTGACAACGGGGTCATAAGAAGACAGCCTGCGACCGGAATGGGAGCCGGCAATTCGCTTGGGGTTGTTGCGGCGGTCAATGAAATGCCGACAACGGTTCAAATGCCAACCATTGCGCTGGACGGTTATTGTCCCGTCTCACTGGCACAAACGGCCAAATGGGTCAAAGGCAGTGCCGAGATAACAACCGAACACGAAGGCGTGGTTTTCCGTTTTGTTTCGGTCGAGGCGAGAAACATCTTTGCCGTCAACCCGGGTTTGTACGCGCCCGTGTTGCGTGGCAACGATGCCGTCGAACTGTTGACCAACCGCCGCGAAACAGCAGGCCAGCGCAAGTTTGGGGCATGGTACCACGGGCAAGTTTTCCTGTTTGCCAGTGCGGAGAACTATACAAAGTTCCAGAACAACCCGGAATTGTACGCCTTCCAGACTCAGCAAACAGCCAATCAGCAAACGAGCAACACGTTGGCCGCCAGCCATGTCCCGATCAATTAGTACCACAACATCAGGTTAATTCTCAATTTCAACGCGACACGTTCCTTTGTTGTCACCCAATTCGGCGGGGGAATCGTTGATGCGGAGATAAAGTATGCCCGACTGTTGCGGCGTCAGTTCGATGCCGGTACCGATGAGAATCGGCGACAGGAACGGCACGCTTTTCGGCGGTATTTCCTCATCCGTGTCGAACAATCCAATCGGTACAACAGCACCAATCAACAAGCCGACCGGTTGCCCTTTGTGGTAACGGAATGTTACGCCGTTGGGTTCAGCGTACCAGACTTTCGGGCTGTCGCCAAGTTGATATTGCCCGTTTGCGGTGATGCGATAAGTCTGTCCCATTTCGAGTGCCACGCCGCTGTTCTGCCACCCGCGTGACGCATCAACATCGAACGCCATTGATGACGTGAGCGGTTGACCAAGCGGCGGTTCTTGTTGTTCGATGACTATTCGCGGCACGTCATAGCCGTATTGCAACTCGTCGAGCAGACCGAGCCACTCGATTTGCAATTCACCCCAATGGTCGGCAAGTTGCAGGTAAAACCGATTTGAGAAATCGGCGAACGTCAGCCATTTTGCCATGTCACGATAAGTTTCCCGGTATTGCGGGTGGTTGTCGAGTAGAAACCCGAAGCACCACACCCAAGCATAGTCGGTCGGCGGCTCATCTTGCCGCACAGGAAGCCGTATGATGCGATCAACCGTTTTTATTTTTCCGGCCTTGATGTCGGCACGAACCATCTCAATGCGTCGCCATCCCATAACCGCATCAGTGTTTTCCGGCATGATTCCCAGTTCGAGTCGTCCGTTCTCCCAACGGTGTGTTGCGAGATACTCGGCTGTCGATTCCATGTACCAATCCTGCCCACAGGTGCCGAAAACGTTGTTCATAAACCCATGCACGCCTTCGTGCAAGATCAGATGGCGGCGAAAATAATCGGACTTTTGCTCCAGGACCCAAAGCCGATCTTCGACGGAATAGCCGTTCAAGTGCGTTGGAAACGTTCCCAACAAATCGACGGCACGAAATTTTTCGAGGTCGTCGATAAGACAACCACGCATCTGCCAGGCGTTGACATGTTGGGGATCGACCCCAAAAAAGTGACAGTATTCAGGAACGGCACGATCAAAAATTTCCGGCAAGCGGTCGATTTCCGGCGACGGGGGCAAGTCGGTGCAAAGCGTCAGATGCTTCCCCTTAATAATGCGAATGCCTTGCGAACGTAACACCCGTTCGTCCAAGGGGGAAAGCTTCGACCATTCCTTGCGGAGAAGTTCGCCGATTTGAATTGCCTCGGGAAGTGTAAAATCGTCACTGTTGCGAAAGCCTGTGCGTTGTCGTTCCCGCTCGGCCATGACGACCACCCCTCTGGGATTGCGAACAGGCTCAAAACGCATTTTGACCGGTTCCGCAATAGCTTCGGCATCTTCCGGAACGGTGTTATTATCATCAATGGCCGGAAGAGTTTGCGTGTCCAAAACCGGTGAGGCATGCGTTTGTTCCTTGTCAACAACTTCACCCTGCTGAGAAGGTGGTTGTTCGGCTTCTTGAGAATTGCAGCCAAACAGACAGATCACACCCACAAACAGTAAACAAATAAGAAATTTTGCTGAGGGAGTCATGGTCTGTTACGTTCACAGTTGCTGTTTTTTGCGGCGGTCACGCCGTGACCGCCCTGCTTTGACGGCTGTTTCATCACGCCCCGAATTTACCCAGACGATTGGCGTGAGCCATCGCCAGCGGCATGAGGTATTTCGCTTCGAAGTGGCCCAAACCACCGCAACCGGCCTGCGTTTCGCAGTAAGCGTCGAGTGCATCGGTGCGGGCGAGATCGGAAACGATGAGAGTCGGAACCGGATGGAAACTGTGCGAGGCCATTTTCGCCGGCGTGCTGTGATCGCCGGTCACAACGAGACACGCAGGCTTGAGTTCCATGATACGAGGCACGACCTTGTCGAGTTCCTCGATCATCTTGACCTTGGCGTCGAAATCGCCGTCTTCGCCGCGACTGTCGGTGTATTTGAAATGCACGAAAAAGAAATCGTATTTGTCGTAATTCTCGTGCAACACGTCGATTTCCTCTTCGAGCGTCGCCGGTTGGCCGACGACTTCCATGCCGACCAGACTGGCCAGCCCCTTGTACATCGGGTAAACCGCAATCGCCGCCGCTTTCAGGCCGTACAATTCCTCGTAGCTCGGCAGCGACGGACGCTTGGCAAAGCCGCGCATCGTCAGGCAGTTGGCCTTCGGCTGACCGGCAAGAATCTTCTTGGCCTGATTGAAAAATTCCTTTGCGACTTCCGCCGTTTTCTTACCGGCGTCGTCATGTCCCACCGGATCAAGCGGCAAAGCACCTGTCACCTGCGGGTCGGTATCGGCCACGTTATCGCCGAGACCTGCCGCACGAAACACGACGACAAAACGGTGTTCCTTAACCGGCTCGACAAAAATCTCAACACCGGGAATCTTCACCGCGCGTAGCAGTTTGACTACTTCGGCACTTTCCTCCGTCGCAATGCGTCCGGCGCGACGGTCGGTGATTTTGCCGTCCGCACCGACTGTGCAGAAATTACACCGCAAGGCCACGTCATTCGGCCCACACGCGAAACCGATGCCCGCCGCTTCGAGGGCACCGCGTCCGATGATAAACTTGAGCGGGTCGTAACCGAACAGCCCGAGGTGCCCCGGCCCGCTACCCGGCGTGATGCCCGGCAAAATCGGATGCGACATGCCTTGCACACCGATTTTAGCCAATGCGTCCAAATTCGGCGTTTTGGCCGCTTCCAACTCGGTTTTTCCTCCCGGCGTCATCGGCAAACCGCCGATGCCGTCGGAAACAAGCATGATGATTTTATTGTTATTTTTTTCAGCCAAAGTGATGATGAGATCGTGTAAGTCCATTAGTTCACTGCCTTTCGGTTGTTTTTATTGATTTCTGGAACGCCGGTGAACCCACATTTCCCGGCGAATGACGGAACAATTGTAATAATATACCTTATTATTATACATTCCATCTTGCACACGGAAAACAGGGGGAAGTTATTGTAGCAGATATTCTGTCCTTGATTTTTCCACAAGGTTGTGTATATATAAGTGGTTATAATCCACGACGTGAACACACGCCAGTGGATATTACATCCTTGTCTCACAATATCTCAGAGTCAATTTTGTCCCGTGCATTTTCATTAAGCGTTTAATATTTTATTTTTTGTGTACGAACTCACATGGAGGTGACCCAGTGATTGAGACTACACGCAAGGTGTACAAAACCGACGCGCAGGAAGTATTGATTCGCAAAGCGTCACAACAACCGAAGTGTGAGGCGAACGCGGTTACGATGCCGGAAAAAGATCAAAGGCCGAAAACCCCGTCTTTGAGATGTTTTAAGTTCCAAATAGCCTCAATTGTGAAAATGGGCGAGCACGACTCGTCCGGGACTGCGCGGCCCCAAAAATCATTCCTGCGTTCCGTCCCCGACTCATGGGTGTCCACTTACTTTGTGCGTGGCTCTGATTGCTACCAGATGTAAAAAACAACATCTGCGTAAATTCGATCAATCAGCGTCATCTGTGTGCTGAACCATACTCGGCGATCCATTTTCTTGAATAATCCACCGCTTCCAAACCGAGGTCGCATAAAGGGGTGCAATGGAAGATCATTCCCTCGATTTGTCCCTGCTGGAAGTGTTCCAGTGCAAATTCCAATTGCAGTTTCATCAGTTCCATTGTGATGGGCTTGGAGTTGCCAAAGTCCCACATATAGATTCCCAGCAGCGTCGGTTTGTCCGGGATGATGTCCCGATAGCGTTTGAAATTGTCTTGCAAGGCAACCAGGTCGGTCGCGTGCCACGTCCAGAATGAAACCACGTCGCAGACGTCGATGTGGCGTTTGATTCCCGGCTGTATCTGGTTGGAATAAAGGACCACGGAAAGATCGGTCGGCCGTTTCAGTGCGTCCATTTCCTTGCGTAAATTGCGGATTTCGTCAAGCGTCAGACACGCGGGTGAGTCTATCTGACCGCTTGCGGGAACGGCGTCTCCGTGAAAATAGTCGTCGAGAAAGAAACCGGTGAGATTCGGCATCGTTTCGATCAATTCAAAACCCCATTGCTTTTTTTGAGGATATTCTTGCGGTGCGCCATCGACGACGCTCCATGCAACCCGCTTCGTTTTGCGAAACTGCTTGACGTACTCGTCAAACGGCGGCTCCGGTTTTCCTCTCCAACGAATCACGCAGACATTGGGGATTCCCATCGAATCAATCGCGTCGGCCATGTCGATGTTTTTGCCGGTGGGAATGTTGTAAAGATCGTTGGTCGTGCCGGGACCGTGACCCCACATCCAAAGGCGGTCGCGGAGATTCGGCTCGTATTCCCGAAAGTCTTCCGCGTAACTGAAATCGCTCGTCTGCGCAAGTGCAAAAGCGGCGGTACCCAAAACCGCCGTCCCAATAAACCGACGCCGGGAATATTGTTTTACGTTTTCGATCATGGATGTCTCCTGTTGCATATCGGCGTTATGATTCCCGCCGGATTGTTGTGCTTCGTCAATTGAATTTGATTGAACAACACTTCAGTATAACGGTTTTGTGCGGTAAATGCAACACGGTCAAGGCAGGGCAATGGGTTGCAGGTCGCATTGCTTCCTTATTGCGGGTCGCATTGCTTCCTTTATTTTGGCCGTGACCGGCGAAACAGAACGAAATCATTGGCCGAGAGACAGGGCATATTGATAGAGAACGCGATGCAGACGGTCCCAATCGCTGCCGAAGACGCTTTCAAAATCGCGGAGTCGCGTTTTGTCGTCGTTCGGGAGGAAAGGTTGCTTGCCGGAAATGATTTTCAGGTATTCGACCAGTTCGTCATCGCGCTTGTCATTGAAAAAGTACATCATGGTCCAGCAGGCGGCGTAAGAATCCAACATCGCGTCGCCGTTGACGAATTGGAACGAATCGTCGCTTGCGACCAGCTTTGTCATCGGATCCTGCGGTTTACGCTCGACAATGTAGCGGTAAAAGCGGTTCAGCCGGTTTTGGTTGACTTTGATGTCGGAAGACTAGGCTTTGACGCTGTTAAAGTCGGG
>Ga0082212_10010604_pt1 | contig 11775 bp, 9 predicted proteins | sample TergutNt197P3_FD_71548 | JGI IMG/M metagenome (GOLD analysis project Ga0082212, IMG submission 71548) | Neocapritermes taracua P3 segment gut microbial communities from Petit-Saut dam, French Guiana - Nt197 P3 | ecosystem: Host-associated > Arthropoda: Insects > Digestive system > Gut ... | reverse complement strand
CTCTGCCATAGCCATACGGAGGCGGTAAATTGCCTTGTTCCCCAGCCAGGTTGTACGGTATTCTCCCGGTTCCAGGTAAACAACGGCCTTGTTCACCGGCTCATCCAGTGTATCAATGTTTACTTCGCGGGAAAGCGCTGCGGCTTTTTCAAAACATTCACGGCCAAAGCCAATAAAAAGCCCGCGAACCGCTGCCGCTCCCACATTGGTCTGTTGTCCCACAACGGTAAGAACCCAGAGAATGGGCGGCAATTGGTTTCCAAAACGGCGAAAGCCTTCGTCAAAAAGAGAACGGACCGGCGTGTCGGTTTTACCCATAATCTTTTCCATGCCGTAGGCTGCCCCTGCAAAATGGCTTTTGTCGATAGCTTCCTTGCCGCCCGTTCCGATAAAAACATTTTTAAGGTGATTCGCCATGCCGGCCACTTCATGGGGCACAACCTGGCCGATGGAAATTATTAACGGCATGGTTTCATCCCGCAGCAGTTTGTTAACCTGAACGGGCCAATCAAAATTCACCGCCCCTTCAGTTATTGTATGCACCCAATCACTGTCAAGGCGTCCCAGTTCGCAAAGATCGTTCCGCCAATCGTGGACAAGGAATTTTTCCTTGGGCGAATGGGGGAACATACGATCCAGTTCCGCCGCGGTTAATGCCGTATGCGTACCCAATGCAGGGAGTATTGCACCCAGCGGGTTCCTGCCGCTGCTTTCCAGTTCGCGGGATGCAATGCCGGTTAAAAAACCTCCGCGTGAATGGATGCGGGTAATGTCCGGGGGAAGGATAACCACCTGCCCGGTTTTGTTCAGATCGGAAAGGGCTTTCGACAATGCTTGCGAAAACAACTCTTCAATTTCATCATCGCAAATATCATGGGAGGGGCTGCCATGGGCAAGGTATGTCTTTTCGGTTATATCTGCCATATTACAGGCGTTTTCCTTCCAGTTCCGTATATTTTTTTAGGGTGATCATAAGATCGGAAAAAGATGCGGGGGTTAGCGATTGTTCCCCGTCGCACAGGGCATGAACGGGATCGTTATGAACTTCGATCATAAGGCCGTCCGCCCCGGCGGCAACGGCGGCTTTGGCGGCGGCAGGAACAAGCGCAGCATCACCGGTTGCATGGCTTGGGTCTACAATTACCGGAAGGTGCGTATTTTGTTTAAGCCATGGTACGGCGGCAATGTCCAGCGTACTCCGCGAAAACGTTTCAAACGTCCTCACTCCCCGTTCGCAGAGGATGATGTTTTCGTTCCCCTCGTTCATTATATATTCCGCCGCCATAAGCAGCTCCGTTACTGTAGAAGCCTGCCCCCGTTTTAGCAAAACAGCTTTTTTATTTTTTCCCAGTTCCTTAAGCAGGCTAAAGTTCTGCATATTTCGCGCGCCAACCTGAACAATGTCAATTTCGTCAAAATATTCAAGCTGCTTTATTTCGGTAATTTCTGAAACAAGGGACAACCCGGTTTCTTTTTTTGCTCTTGCAAGCAGCTTTATCCCTTCGCCTCCCATGCCCTGAAAGCTATACGGGCTGGTTCTAAGCTTAAAAGCGCCGCCCCGCAAAAATGAAGCGCCCGCGCTTTTTACCGTATTTGCAATGGCAATAATTTGATCTTCGTTTTCGACCGCACAGGGGCCGGCAATAATTCCCAGCGTCCCCCCGCCGACAGCGTGATCTTCCGCTCCCGGTATAACAATAACTGTGTCTTTGGGATAAAAAGACCGGGTAACTTTTTTAAGCGATTCCAGGCTGTCGTGTTCTCTGTTCTGCACTTTTATGGCCGTAAATTGGTACTGCCGCTGTAATTAAAAGGAAGCCGCAGGGCGGCGGCATTTTCCAGGCCCGGAAAGCTTTGGCTTATTACAGGGCTTAATGCCGCTTCCCCTGTGCAGACAAAATTTGCAGCGCGCCCCCCGGCGGCCAGGGCAACAATTTCCTGAATCATGGAAAGCGAAGAAATGTTTACCGTAACCGGAACCGTTGTAACCCTGCGCGCAGGGAGAGAAATCTTTTCGGCAGCTCCCTTGGTCCATGAAACATTGTTTACAGAAAAATTGTAATCCAGTTTATCCAAATTAACGGCAAAGGCATTTTTATTGTCTACAGCCCAGGAAAGGACAAATTCAACCCTGTTAATGGAAAGTGAATTGAATTTAACCCCGCCAAAAGAAAGAGACGGCATTTTGAGCATGGGTATGGAACCGCTAAAGGAAGCAGAAAGCGTTTTGCTTCCCAGCACCGGAAGGTTAAAGAGGGCGGAAAGGTCAAGGCGGTAGGGCGCTTCATCGCTGTTCAACAAACCCGATATTGCCTGGTAAAGCCCTTCATATTCAACCTTAAAAGGGATATCAACAATGGTGCTGGCATTGGCAGCGATTTTATTATTGTTTTTTATTACGCCGTCAATAAAAGAATTGTCGATAACAGAAAGTTTCCAATTAATTTGGGGGAATGGAATGGAAATTGCATTATTGTTTTGCACTTTTACCTTTGCAATCATGTTGATACCGCTAAAATTCAATCCCGTCAGCGATACGGATTCGAAGGAAACTACCGGCTCGCTGACAACGCTGGGCAGGGATTCACAGGTTCCAAGTACAATAACAAACACAACAATGCCCAATACGCTTAATATGCGTTTTGTGCAAATAATTGAGGCAACAATTTTTTTCATGGTTTTCTCCTAGGTTTTATTGTTTCAAAACCGCAGTAAGGGATTAAAGCCTTTGGCAGCTTAACCGAGCCGTCCTCTTGCTGAAAGTTTTCCAGGATTGCTATGATCGCCCTGGAAACGGCAACAGCCGTCCCGTTGAGCATATGGACAAATTTATTTTTTCCGTCATCATCTTTATACCTAACATTTAACCGCCGCGCCTGGTAATCGGTACAGTTGGAAGTGGAAGTAACTTCCCCCCATTCGCCGCCGTTCCTTCCGGGCATCCATGCTTCCAGGTCCCACTTGCGGTAAGCCGGTGCGCCCAGGTCGCCGGTACAGGTGTCCACCACACGGAAAGGAATTTCCAAACCGCAGAAAATTTCTTCTTCGATTTTACGGAGCTCTTCATGGAATGCCCCCGACTCTTCCGGCAGGCAGTACACAAACATCTCCACTTTGGTAAATTGATGAACCCGGTAAAGGCCCTTACTGAATTGCCCTGCCGCGCCCGCTTCCCTGCGGAAACAATGCGAAAGACCGGCCATGCGCAGGGGCAGCGCATCCTTTGCAAGTATGGTATCGGAATAATAGCCGCCAAGGGTAATTTCCGCAGTCCCTACCAGGCAGGTGTCCTCCCCCTCCAGCGTGTACACATTGGATTCTTCCCCCCGCGGGTTAAAACCTATTCCGGTTAGAATTTCTTCCCGGGCTACATCGGGTGTAATAAAGGGAGTAAAGCCCCGTTTTTGTAAAATATCCAGGGTATAACGTACAAGCCCAAGCTCAAGAAAAACGCCTTCGTTTTTTAAATAGTAAAACTTTGTCCCCGACACTTTTGTCGCCGAATCAAAATCGATAATGTCCAGTTCCTGCCCAAGTTTTACATGATCGGAACATTCAAAATTAAACTGTACCGGCTCCCCTGCCCTGCTAACTTCCAGGTTATCCTTTTCTTCCTTTCCGCGCGGGGCATCGGGATGGGCCATGTTGGGAATCCGCCGCCCTTCTTCTTCCAGCGCCGTTTCTATCGCTGCCAGTTCCGCTTCGGCCTGAGCGATGCTGTCTTTAAGTTTTTTGCCTTCTTCTATTAACAACTGCCGCTCTGACGCCTCCAGCTTGCCTTTCATTGCCGACGCATTTGCATTCCGCTTTTGCTGTAAGCTCTGAAGGGAAGTAACCAGCTCTGTCCGTTCGCCGAATAGCCGCGCTACTTTGTCGGCATCGGCCTTCATGTAACGGTCGGCGATGTTTTGTTTAACCGCATCAAGGTTGTCTGCAATAAAACGATAGTCCAACATTCTTGCATTTTATATCAAGCTTACAGAAAGGTACAGGTGATATTTGTTAAATTGGGGCTTTCGACAATTCTCCGGTAATAAAAGAAAGCACTTCTCCCGAATCACACATAATCCTGATTTCGCCGCTTTCGCCTATACCCAACAATGTACCTTCGACAGCAGAAACCTGCCCGCCTGATTGTTCTTCGGGCAAGCCGGGGACAAAGCGTACCCTGCAATCTTTCATATACAGCTTTTCTTCCAGCCTTTTTCGCCAATTGGATTTGCATGAAGCATTATGCAGTTCATCAAACAAACGGGAAAGTATCTTTTCCAGCAGGGTAAAGCGTTTTTTTACAAGCTGTTCCTGTAGTTGTCCTGTCATTATATCATCATAATGACTATCTTTTATTACCATTTGCAGAATACTGCACGCTTTTTCAGACAGTTCCGGGGGGAAATCCCTTTGGGCGGCATTAACGCCAATGCCGATATACACATTGCCGCCATCCGCTTCTGTAAGGATCCCCACGGCTTTCCGTCCCCGGCCGTCTTTATCCGGCAGCATAACGTCGTTGGGCCATTTAACAAGAATTTTCCCGGCAAGCTGCGAACCAGCAAAATCCTCTGTTGTAAATTCCTCTATTAAAAAACTTTCTATGGCACAGGCGACGGCAAGGCCGGTACGCAAGGTGAGTGCAGGGGGAATTTTTTCGATGCAAGGGTAACGCAGCACAATGGTAAAAGAAAGATTTTCGCCACGATTCATTTTCCAGTAGCGGCCCGACCTGCCCCTGCCGTCGGTTTGTTCATCGGCGGCTATTACTGTGCCGGAAGCTTTATCCAAAAACAGCCGGGCTTCGTCCATGGTGCTGGTTACCGTTTCTTTAAAATACACCGGGGCACCGAAGGGATTGTTAACTGGCAATGTGCCAAGCATAGAAAAGTATACATATTTTTTGCTATGTGCTACAGTACATTTCAGGAGTGATTGTGCATTTAGTCTGCCTTGATCTGGAAGGTGTCCTTGTACCGGAAATCTGGATTGCCTTTTCCGAAGCAACCGGTATCCCCGAACTGCGACGTACCACAAGGGATGAACCGGACTACGACAAACTAATGCGTTTTAGAATCGACCTGCTGGAAAAGAAAGGTTTAAAGCTGCCGGACATTCAAAACGTAATCGAAAAAATGGACGCCCTGCCGGGGGCGCTTGAGTTTACCGACAAACTCCGTGAGCGCACCCAGTTTATAATCCTCTCGGATACCTACGAAGAATTCGCAAAACCATTAATGAAAAAACTCCGTTACCCCACGCTGTTTTGCAACAGCCTTGAATGTTCCGCCGATGGAAGCATAACCGGCTATAAACTCAGGCAAAAAAACGGCAAACAATCGGCAGTCCGTGCGCTTGCTTCGTTAAATATGGAAATCTTTGCGGCGGGGGATTCCTTTAACGACCTTGATATGATACGCGAAGCAAAATCCGGGTGCCTTTTCCGCGCGCCGGACGCCATACGCAAAGACTGTGCCGACCTTCCCTGCGTTGATACCTATGACGAACTTTTAGAACAGATAAAAAGCTTTATAGGATAATCTGAATAAAACCTCACACGGAGGCACGGAGACACTGAGAATAATGAGAAAAATTTATTAATCCTTCTTGATCTTCGTGTTCTCTGTGTACCCTGTGCCTCTGTGAGAAAAAAAACGGAATTATCTACCTGTCCAGTAATTTCTGCAATATTCTTTCGTTGTGCCGCCAGTCCTTGCCTGTTTTTACCCGCAAGTCCAAATCAACTTTCCAGTCAAATATTCTGTTCATTTCTTTTCTGGACGCTTCGCCTATTGCCTTGATTATTTTCCCACCCTTCCCGACTATCATCCCTTTTTGGGATTCCCTCTCGCAGATAATAAATGCCCGTACCCACAAACGCGGATCACGCAGTTCCCTGTCGGCTACTTCTACATATATCGAATGGGGCAGTTCCTGGTGCAGGAAACGCAGCGCCGCCCCCCGGATAATTTCTGCTATACGGAAATCAATTTCCTGATCGGTGCAGTATTCTTCGGGGTAAAAAGCATCGCCCTCAGGGGATAGATCGAAAAGCACGGAAAGAAGCTTATCCATCCCTTCGTTTTTTTCCGCCGATATGAAGACGATACGGCCTTTATCCAGCGCCGGAAAGCGGGTATTTAGAAATTCCCCTGCCCGCCCCGCATCTGCAGAGGGAAGATCCATTTTACTTACCGCAGCAACAAGCGGCGCATGGTTCGCAAAAAGCGCCCCGCACCTTTCTGCAATCGCTTCCTCTTCCGGGCCGGGGGCGCGGGAAGCGTCCAGCACATAGAGAATGATATCCGACTCGGACGCAGAACGGAACGCAGTGTCCGAAAGATGCCGGTTAAATTTTTTTTCGGATTGGTGAACTCCCGGCGTATCCACCAATACCAGCTGGCCCCGCTCGTCATTAACAATACCGCGGATTGCGTTTCGCGTGGTCTGCGGCGCAGGGCTAACAATGGCAATGTTTTCCCCGCACAGCCTGTTAACCAGCGTAGATTTGCCCGAAGAAGGGCGGCCAAGGAGCGTAACAAAGGCTGCTTTCATTTGGGCGACTGGCATTATTCTTTTCGCCGGGTTTCTTTTCCAGAGACAATATTGTGCAGTTCATTCATTGCTTCTGCATGGACATACCGCTTTTTTACTGATGCTGCCTGATATTCCGCTTCTTTTAGTTTAAAATATATTTCAGATTCAAAAAGGTTCTGTTCAAAAGCTTCCATATTCATTACAACCATATCACTCCTGCTGTAAAAATCATAGTATATATTATGATAAATGACAAGATATCGGCTTACGAAAACACATTCTCGTTTGTTTCTTCTTTTATTATTTTAACCCAATCTCTTTTACTGTACATAAATCTAAATATATTTACATATTTTTTTTCACTGTCCTCATTTTCAATAATTTTATAAAATAGTAAATAATTTTTAACTTTTATTGACCTTAAACCTAAAAATGATAAAAATTTATCTTGAACCAATGCTCTTGAATATGGCTTTTCTTTAATATATTCGATTTTTTTCAACAATTCAATTTTCAAATTTTCAGCTGCCATTGGGGCTTCCAATGTGTCTTTTATATACTTATGACATTTATTAATATCATCGTAAAATATTTTTGAGAATACAGTCTTATACATTATTAATTCCTATAAACTTTTAATTTTTTCTAACATCTCTTCTTCTGTATATATTTCTCCATTTTCAATTTGATTCATTCCTATTTCAATAGCCTGGTATAATTCCAACCTACTCATTATTTCATCATATGTATCCATACTCATTATAGCCAGATCTCCATGCCCATTTTTTGTAATAAATACAGGTTCTCTATAATTATGGCAAAACTCCGAAATTTCACTATAATTTTGCAATAAATCTGTGGTATTTTTTATAGCTGGCATTATATTTGACTCCTAAAAATCAGAATTACATTAAAAATACAATTATTTCCATAATATTGTCCAGTCTTATTTTTTGTCTTTTGGGTAAATGCCAAAGTTAATCTCTATATCTAGTTTTGAAAAAAGGTAATGGTAAAAAACCTACTTAACCACCATAACCTTTCTAATCTCGTCGATGTCCGGCGCTACGATGCGGATAAAGTACATGCCCCTGGCTACCGGGCGGCCTCCCTGGTTGGTGCCGTCCCATGAAACACGATAGTCCCCGGCGTCTTGCTGGGCGTTCCTTAAGGGGCGCCCGTGCAAATCAAGTATTTTTACAAGATTTCCGTCCAGGGTAAAGACCTGGATGGTAACCCTGCCCGATCTTTTTAACGTATAGTCCAGGTAAACTCGTTCCCTGTTGTTGGAATTGATTACATTGTTAAGGATCGTAACGCCGCCGCGCTGGCGGGTAATGTCGTGGATATCAAATTTAAAAGGCCGTACCAAACGGTACCAGTTGGCAGGAATGGAAGAACCGGGGACAATATCCAGGCGGCCTGCATACAAGTCAGTGAGTTGAATATTGTAATAGAATTCGACGGTAACATTACCGCTATTTCCTATGGCCTTTTCATATAAATGATACAAGGAAAAAGGTGTGGAACTATGGTTATCAAGATTACTAAAGGAAGTAGTAGGAGTTATTGTATTGGGAAACAAATTAACAAAAGCAGGGGGTTTAAAAGGAGTTGCAGGAGGAAGCGGGTTGTTGTCTATCCCAGGGTTCCATAACCCGGGCGAACCATTTGCACCGGTAGATTTAGCCGAATCGGGGACATTTTTTCCAATTTCAATGTTCCACGAACCGGCTGCCTTTTCATAAGACTGCATTTTAATTTCGCCGCCTTCCAGGTAACGCTTGCCGGTAAAATCCCAAATGATCGTTTGTTCTATTAAATTACTGCCGTCCTGCCCCATATAGCCGTAACCACCCGGTAGCCCGCCTAACTCACCAGGATCGCCGGGAAACGCCGATATATCATATCTTGCCCACATCGGCCAAACAAAGTAATCAACATCTGCTATTTTTATGGGAGGTATGGAAATAAGCATGTCCGTTACCCGGTGATCTGCTTCGCCAAAACTGCCCGACGGTCTGTCATAATGTGGACCGTCAATCTTGTTTCCGCCGAATTTATTCCAGGCTATTGTAAGCGGCGGTGTTGTGTGTGTTGCACTTAGGGTATAAAAACTGGTTTCATCTCCCCAACGCCCATCGCTGTACCAGCCGCCATGTACTTCTACATAATCGCCATAAGCCCAGTCTGTTGGATATTTGGGGGAAGGGAACTGATAGGAATAACGTACACCCGGCTGGGTTTTTAAATCCCTTGTTAATAGTGCAGTATCCCGGACATTCTCGAGTGTAAAGGTGTGTGTAGGTGTTCCAGCAAGATCGTCAACTGAATAAGGTGTCGCCCCTGTAATAAGGAATTCCGTCCATGTTCCGGTCAAGGGCAGGTTATTAATAGGCGTCCGTCTAAGATCACTTAAATCTCCATCAGATGAAGAAATGGGTAATGAATCATCGCTGCTTGTTACAGGTTTGGACATCTGTATATAAATTTCAGTATAGTCAGGCAGGGTAAGGGTATAATTGATACGGGGCGGCACAGTATCTGACGTACGATACGATTGATACGTAGTGCCGTCGTCCGGGCTGTAGTTATTCATCTTAACAAACCCTGTTGCCGCATCCCACAAGCTGTCGTTTTGGGTTATTCTCCATGATAAACTTGCCCTGCTATCAAAGTTTGGCTTTTCTATCAGGTATATGTATAGGCAGTCCTCGTGACCCGATACAATCTCATATCCTTCATGATCCGGAAGATCCCCTCTGGTTTTATCAATATCATATCCGTCACTAACCCATACAGTAAAACCACCGGCCGATTTCCAGCTCATATCAAAGCCGGCCTGGGCCCGGATACGGTCGATCCTGCCGTTCCCATTGGAATCTTCGGTAAAGCTATAGAAAAAATAATCCGAAACAAACCAGTTAACATTGTAATAAGACTCATAACTGGCATCGTCTACCAGGGTTTCGAAATCCGGGCTGCTAAGGTTTCGAGGTTCACCCAGCTTAAAATTAGGGTTAGTCGCGGTAGGGTATGGTAGAGCAGGATCAAAATACACATAGGGGATGGGAATAATACGCAAGTCGGACTGACCCCTGGGAAGGGGAATCCGGCCCCTGGACCAGCAGTACTGAATATACACATAATCCAGTTTTAGTTCTGCGCCATAATGCAGGTCAAAATACCAAAAATCCGGGCCTACAATAAGGGGCGGAACAGGATTACTTGGACCACCGGGTGTTTCTTCACTATCAGGGTCTGTTGTATCATCCAGCCTTGTAAGCCGGATCATGTCTTGCGTAGGAACAAACGGGGGTGTCGGCGGCGGTGTATTGGGCGGAACATAAGGGCGAATATAAGGCTGCATTACAATACTGTGCCAAAAAGAATGCCGATCCCCCCAATTGGAAAATCTAATATCCGCCGCAGGCTCCTCGCAGGCAAGGGTATACCATGCTGTTGTACCTATTATGGCATACGTATGTTCTCTGGTGCCGTTGTCGCCGAATTTAACGGAATTGGTATTATAAATAAATTTTCCATTAACTTGTTGCCACCAGAAATTATCAATGGCCGGAACATTCATTAATCCTAAAGAATGCCAGGTTTCGTCATTAGGTACAAACAATGATCGCGGCAGTACTACAATATCCAAACCGCCGCAATGCAGGACTCTCCCGCTATTAATGGTAACCGAACCCCCAAACGTAATTGTATCTCCCGAAGTTGTTGCTAAAGTTGTTCCGGTAGTATAGCTAGTCGGAAGTTGAACACCTGTTGTGGGGTTGGTATTTAACGAAATGCCATTGCCGCCGTCCACTACCAGGTTACCAAGGATTACCGAGGAACCTGTTGTAAGTGTAACACCGGTACCTTTCATGGTAAGGGTAGAACGGTGGACTTGATTGCCCCCGTTAAAGGTTTCGTTTATTGTTGCATCCCCATACACTACAATATCACTGTACAATGGTGTACCGCTTGTACCTGTTCCAGGCAGAGTAACAGTATAACCGCTTTCAATAATTAAATTATTGGTTATAAGTTCTGACCCTGCATAGAAAATTAATGTTCCTGTTTTTCCGTGAAAACCATTGGAGAAGCTGGCCGAAGAATCTTGTGTCCAACTGCTGTTATCGGTATTTAGCTTACCAGAATTACCCTCTCCTATTGTAAGAGTCGAACTGCTATCCTGCTTGACATCACCCGTCAAGGTTAAGATTGTATTATCATTTATTTGGACATTGCCCAAATAGTATGGAGGGTCAAGTTGATCTTGTGTAAGCCTCTGGATCCCCGCCCCGCCAAAAATAACTGTATCAGCATAGATGTCTGCACTTATTGTTACAACTGCCTGACCAGTATCACCTGATGCATTTATTAGAGTTAATTTGTCTAGCTGGTTTGTTCCTCCCACAGTTTCGGCAAAAGTAATATCCCCAATACCGGCTATAACATCCAGGTTGTAATCTGGAGCAATGCCATCAATTGTGTTATTAAAAATAATATCACCCGCCCCAGCACTGTCGCTTGTGATAACAAGATCATCTTTTTCTAAAACCAACTTCCCGTCAATAGTGATATTTCCATTTCCGGTTTTGATATTTCCAAAAATACTTAAGGTATCAGTTGCCCCATCATGAGTAAAATCACCATTAATGTTTACTATGTCGCCGGTAGTTGTAGAATCTCCCAAGGTAACTTCTGAACTGTTGTTTCCGGAATCCAGAGTAAAATGTCTTGTAGCAGCAGAACTAACAGTTTTCAACAGTGTTATTGCCCCCCCATTGGATGTAAAGGTAACGAGCCCGTTGGTAGCGGGATTAATATTTATTTCCGTAGTAAATTTTAATGCGGCGCCTAGAGTAGATGTACCGGTTGTTATATCTGCACCTATGCTGTTTAGCCCGCTGCCGTCCTGGGTAAATGCCCCTTGCGATGTGATTTCTCCGGCGGTATTGGTGGTAAAATCTCCGTCATTGGTAATGGTTGTAGCCCCACCAACGGACATGGTGTTATTTACCGTTAAGTCTGTTCCGGCAAATTCGAAGTCCCCGGTGTAGTTTTGAGCGCCGTTAAATGTGGTTGTTCCCGTGCCTGTTTGGGTAAAACTTTGTGCATAAACAGCCGATGCAGCACTAAAAGTTACTGTCCCATCACTTGCAATATCGATATCACCTAGCCGGCCGGTATTGGTATTGGTACCAACAGCGCCGTAAACATTTATATTTCCATCGCTGGTTAAGG
>Ga0082212_10010603_pt1 | contig 11775 bp, 8 predicted proteins | sample TergutNt197P3_FD_71548 | JGI IMG/M metagenome (GOLD analysis project Ga0082212, IMG submission 71548) | Neocapritermes taracua P3 segment gut microbial communities from Petit-Saut dam, French Guiana - Nt197 P3 | ecosystem: Host-associated > Arthropoda: Insects > Digestive system > Gut ... | reverse complement strand
AGGTATTCGGCGTATAAATCCGACGCGCCGAACCATCCGGCCGCCATTTCAGCCGCGTTTGGCGTCATGTAAAACGAACCCGCGTAAGCGTATCTGATATATACGCCGTCCGCGGAGTCTTGCAAACCTCTTGCGGCGTAATCGGCCCCCTGCAGGAAACCGAGGCCGGCGTCCGCGATATCCGGCGCGGGCATCGCGCCTATGAACCCGAGGCGACGAAAGCCTGCCCTTACAGAGGCGTAACCGGCCAAAAACCCGGCTTCGCACGCGTTAAAACGGATCGCGGCCGTGTTGCTTCCTATAACGCCGTTCGTATAGTCGAAATTATGCGGCGACCCGTCCACGAGGACGAAGCATATTTCCGGGTATTTTCTTTGCGCGAGCCATGCCGGTATTTCAAACATTACGCCCGGGAGCACGACAAGCCTTGCGCCGCCGTGCACGGCTTCGTCGATGGATTCCAGATAGGCCCCGACGCTCTGGTTGGCGGGGAGGTAATGCTTTAGCGCGGCGCCGTTTTCGGAGGCGCATCGGGAGAGCCCGTCCCAGGCGGACTGGACGACGGAGCCGTCTCCGAGCATTCCGAAATCGCTGACAAAGGCCAGTTCGTATGAGGAGGGGGAAGGGGTCGGCAGAGGCGCGGGGCTTGCCGTATATATTGGGGCGACGGCGGTCGACCGCCCCGGACCGCCTCCGGATCCGGAACCTTCGGAGCCGCCTTCCGGATATGAATCCCCGGGATCGGGTAATATTTCGATTATTCCAGCCGTAACCGCCGTGTCATCGGATTCTATTGAAATTACGGATTCCGCGTCGTCCGCGCCTTTGGGCGGGAGCGGTATGAAACGGACCGTTTCAGCGAGAAGGTAGAGGTCTACACCAGCCTTTGGGTCCGCATCGGCAAAATGCTGGGCATGTTCTGGGGATTGGGCGATGTTTTGACCGGCCTGCAGCTGGCGATGGTGATCGGGGCGGGCATCCTGCGCTGCGCAAACGGTTCGCTGACGCCCGGCACGTTCTTCGCGTTCTTCACCTACTGCAATATGATGATCTGGCCCGTGCGCCAGATCGGGCGCATCATCGCGGAGTACTCCAAGACCAGCGTGTCGGCCGGGCGCATCCGCGAAATCCTGTCCGCCGAGCCGGAGCGCGATCCGCCGGACGCGCGGACGCCGGTGATCACCGGGCACGTCTCGTTTGAGCGCGTCAGCTTCGCGTACGACAGTGACGCGGGCATCCTGCGCGACGTGTCGTTTACCCTCGCCCCCGGCAAAACGCTGGCGATTCTGGGCGGCACCGGCTCCGGAAAGTCGACCTTGGTCCATCTGCTGTGCCGGTTGTATGACCTGCCCGACGGCTGCGGGCGCATTGCCTTAGACGGCGTGGACATCCGCGGCATCGCGCGGCCGCATCTGCGCCGCCATGTGGGCCTGTGCTTGCAGGAGCCGTTCCTGTTCTCCAAGTCTCTGCGCGAGAACATCGCCGCGACCCGGCCGGACGCGGACATGGATTCCGTGCGCGGCGCGGCGCGCACCGCCTGCGTGGACGACGCGATCACCGCCTTTGCCGACGGCTATGAGACGATTGTCGGCGAGCGCGGCGTGACGCTGTCCGGCGGCCAGAAGCAGCGCGTGGCGATGGCCCGGATGCTGCTGTCCGGCGCGCCGATCCTAATCTTTGACGACAGCCTGTCGGCCGTGGACACCGAGACGGACGCGCGCATCCGCGCCGCCCTCCGGGAGCGCACGCGGGACGCGGCTGTGGTCATCATTTCGCACCGCGCCTCCACATTGATGCAGGCCGACGAGATTCTGGTCCTCCGCGACGGCGCGGTCGAGGAAATCGGCTCCCACGCCGAGCTGATGGCGCGGCAGGGAAGCTATCGCAAAATCTTTGATTTGCAGGCGGAAATGGAGGACGGGGAGTAACGTATGTACGACGACGATATCGGCTATAGCCAAAGCATGTCGCTGAACGTATGGCGGAAGATGCTGCCGTTTATTCTGCCGCAGAAAAAACTGCTGGCGCGGTGCGCCCTGCTGATGGCGATGGTGGCGGCGGTGGACGTGGCGCTGCCGCTGCTGTTTGGCTACGCCTTTGACCGCTTTATCACGCCGCAATCCACCGACGGCATGTGGCCCTTCCTCGCGCTGGTAGCGGGGATGGCGCTGATGCAGGGCGCGAACGTGCGGCTGTTTATCGCCATCGCCCTGCGCGTGGAGGTGGGCGTCAGCCGCTCCCTGTGCACGGCGGTATTCACCCATCTGCAAAAGCTCAGCTTCTCCTACTACAACCAAACGCCGGTCGGCACCATGATGGCCCGGACGCACTCGGACACCACACGGATCGGGGAGCTGGTGGCTTGGGGCCTTGTGGATTTCAGCTGGTCGGCGCTGTACTGCGCGGGCGCGGTGACGGCAATGCTGATCTGCGACTGGCGGCTGGCGCTGCTGGTGATGGCAACCATCCCGCCGCTGGCGCTGATCACGTGGCTGTTCCAGCGCAAAATCCTGGCCGCCAACCGCGTCGCGCGCAAGCTCAATTCCCGCATGACCGGCGCGATGAACGAGGGCATCACCGGCGCGCGCACGACTAAAATCCTGGTCACCGAGCGGCAGAGTTTTGGGGAGTTTTCCGCCATCACCCGCGACTGCAAGCGCGAGGGCACGCGCATCATCCGCCTGAGCTCTGTCTATATGCCGATCGTCTTTTTTGTCGGCTCCCTAGCTACGGCGTTTGTGCTGGGCGAAGGCGGGCGGCGGGTGATCATGCTGGGCATGGAGCTGGGCCTGCTGACGGTCTTCATCCAGTACGCGGTCGGTTTCTTTGAGCCGATCCAGAACATCGCGCGCATCCTGACCGACTTTGTGTCCGCGCAGGCCAATGTCGAGCGCGTCACCCTGCTGCTGGAGCGGGAGCCGGACATCACCGACAGCCCGGAGGTGATCGAGCGGTACGGCGACAATTTCAGCCCCAAGCGCGAAAACTGGGAGCCGATCCGCGGCGACGTCGAGTTCCGCGACGTCACCTTTATGTACCCGGACGGCAAGGAAAACGTGCTGGAGCATTTCAATCTGAACGTGCCTGCCGGGTCCTATGTGGCGATCGTGGGCGAGACGGGCGCGGGCAAGTCCACCTTAGTCAACCTTGTGTGCCGCTTCTTTGAGCCGACCGAAGGGGCCGTGCTGATCGACGGGCGCGACGCCCGCGAGCGCAGTCAGCTGTGGCTGCACAGCGCGCTGGGGTATGTGTTGCAAAGCCCGCATCTGTTTTCCGGCACCGTGCGCGAGAACATCCGCTACGGGCGGCTGGACGCGACCGACGCGGAGGTCGAGGCCGCGGCGCGGCTGGTGTCGGCGGACCGGGTGATCGCCAAGCTGGAGGGCGGCTACGACGCGGACGCCGGGGAAGGCGGCGACCGTCTGAGCACCGGCGAAAAGCAGCTGATCTCATTCGCCCGCGCGGTGTTGGCCAACCCCCGCATCTTCGTGCTGGACGAGGCCACCAGCTCGATCGACACCGAAACGGAGCTGCTGATCCAGAACGCCATCGCCCACCTGCTGAAAGGCCGCACCAGCTTTGTCATCGCGCACCGCCTGTCCACCATCCGCACCGCCGACATGATTCTAGTCGTCAAGGGCGGAAAGATCATCGAGCGCGGCACGCACAAGGCGCTGCTGAAAGCGCGGGGGCACTACTGCGAGCTGTATACGCGGCAGTTTGAGGAGGACGTGGAGAACCGGGTGCTGGGCGCAAAGGTACAGCCCGGCTGACTGAGCCGGGCTGTGTCGTATGTCTGAGATCAGGCCTTGCGCGGCTTTTTGGAGGATCGGATGTACAGGACAATCATGACCGCGAAGAGCAGCGCGATTACAGGAAGAATGATGTACAGGATGGTTTTGTCCGTGCCGCCGGGTTCAGGGATTTCGGGATACAGCTGATCGAATATAAAGCTGCCCCCGCCAAGAGTGGCGTTTTCTGGGTCAGGAATCCGCGAATAGCTCTTTTGGGTGGCCGCTTCTATATCCGCGAAAGAGATCAGCGAATACCGCGCATCATCCGTTCCCGTGATTTCCCCATCCTCATTGATAAAATAGAATCTTCCATGTATCGACAGCATGGCTGCAGCGTCACCGCCCAGTTGATGTATCATCCGCTCATAGCGTTCCGCATTTGGTTTCCCGGCCCACTGAGTTCCAGCATAGCTAACGGCTCTTTCCTCTACAATAAAGGCACGTTCCGCCAATATATAGCCCACAGTCTGGCCATCGGCATAGCAGAACATCAGCACAGAGCCTCTGTTCTGCTCTAACTGGGGAAGCAAATCCTCTGTGTGCCGATAATCACGCGGGATCATAAACATATGGATGGGTTCTGACAGCGTGAGATTGAGCAGGGCTTCCTCCGAAAAATCGGACAGCATGAAGTCGTCCCGGTACTCCGCGAACATCTCCCCTGTCTCTTTTGCCAAACGCAGGGTCGCACTCTCCAACAGCTCCATATACTCAGGGTTCACACGGTCCAACAAGGCTTGGGTATCTTCCCGGCCCGCCGCGAAAACTGGGATACAGAGTGCTAGTGCGTATATAGCCGTCAACACTGTGGCTATGGTTTTTTGACACTGTTTCATAATTGTACCCCCTTAATAATAATAATACATGGAATGCGTCCAAGTCCCGCTCCCTTGATAGCTTGTGGTAAGCGTGTACAAGGATACAATTGTCCAGCAATAGAAATAGTAGTGTATATCCGTCATATTCCTGTTGGTATAATAACCCTCTTTCTATGGCTTGTAAAGCCCAAGCCGACATTTTTTTGCAAAATTTTTATTCATAAGTAACTGTTAAGACTGGAGAGTACTGCTGCGAGCTGTACACGCGGCAGTTTGAGGAGGATGTGGAAATCCGGGTGATTGCGTTTTTTTCCCTTTGTGGTATACTGTGTTATAAAGAGAACGAAGGGAAGCGATGACGCGTGTCTTCTAGCAACGTACCCGCCGCCGAGCTGCGCGCCCGCATGGGCCGCTTCCGGGCAACTATGGACCGGCTCTGCCCGGAGTGGGAGCTGTGCGCCCTCGTCGGGGATATGAACGTGTTCTGGCTGACCGGGACGATCTGTGATGGGATGCTGCTGATCCGGCGCGGCGCGGACGCGGCGCTGTGGGTCCGGCGCGGCTATGAGCGCGCGATGCTGGAGTCGGAGTTTGACGATGTGCGCCGCATGAACAGCTTCCGGGACGCGGCGGCCTCGATAGAACATCTGCCGGATACGCTGTATCTGGACACCCGCTTCGCCACGCTGGAATGGCACGGCTACCTGAGCCGCTACATGCAATTCGAGCGCGTTCTGCCCGCCGACGCCGTCTGTCTGGAGGCCCGCGCGGCCAAGAGCGAGTACGAGCTGGCGCGGATGCGCGAGGCGGGCCAAACCGCCGACCGGCTGCTGCGCGAAGCGGTGCCGTCCCTGCTGCGCGAGGGCGTCAGCGAGGCGGAGTTTGGTCTGGAGCTGTACGCGCTGCTGGTGCGGAACGGGCACCACGGCGTGAGCCGGTTCCTGATGCGCAATGTGGACGTGATTTTGGGGCATGTCGGCTTTGGACCCAGCCCGCTGTACCCGTCCGTGTTTGACGGCGCGTCTGGGCTGGTGGGCTTATGCCCGGCCGCGCCGGTGCTGGGCAGCCGCGAGATCACGCTGAAACCGGGCGACCTTGTGTATGTGGACATCGTGTTCGGCGTGGACGGCTACCACACGGACAAAACGCAAATCTACCGCTTCGGCGGCCCCCCGGCGGACGATGTTCTGGCGATCCACCGCCATCTGCTGGAACTGGAGCGGGAAGCGGCGGCGCTGCTCCGTCCGGGCGCGCGCCCGTGCGACGTGTACGCGGCCATTCTGGACCGCTTGGACCCCAAGCTGCGGGACTGCTTTATGGGCCCGCCGGGCCAAACCGTGCCGTTTTTAGGGCATGGCGTGGGCCTGTTTGTGGACGAGTACCCGGTGCTGATGCCAAACGCGGCCCAGCCGCTGGAGCGCGGCATGACCTTAGCTGTCGAGCCGAAGGTCGGCCTCCCCGGCCTTGGCATGGTTGGCTCGGAAAATACATATCTTGTTACGGACAGCGGCGGCGAGTCCCTGACCGGCGACCCGAGAGACATTGTGGTGGTGGCTCTCTAAAAACATAATCGGAGGGTTTGACTATGAAGGTCATTGGCAACATCCTGTGGTTTCTGCTGGGCGGCGCGATCCTGGGTCTGAGCTGGCTTCTGGTGGGCCTGCTGTGGTGCGTTTCGATCATCGGCATCCCGGTCGGGGTGCAGTGCTTCAAGCTGGCCGGGATGTCATTCTTCCCGTTCGGCAAGGAAATCCGGTACGGCACAGGCGGCGGCTCCGTGGTGCTGAACATCCTATGGATTTTACTGGGCGGGCTGGAGCTGGCGATCGGGGAAGCCCTGGCGGGCGTACTGTGCTGCATCACAATCATCGGCATCCCGTTCGGCCGCCAGCACTTCAAGCTGGCGCGCCTAGCGCTGACGCCGGTCGGGGCCACGGTGGTGCCGAAGGTTTGATTGGATAACATGTACAGGGGCGGCCCGATGTGGGCCGCCCCTTTGCTGTGTGATTCCTTACTGATACTTCCCCCACAGTATCCCGCTCAGCACAATGCCTGACTCACGGGTATACTTTCCGTTCGGCCCAAACTTATTGTCCCCTATGCCGCCCATTAACCCGGCGGCTTGCACTTGACCGACCGCTCCTCTGGCCCACGCGGGGATATCATTGTTGTCGGCAAAGGTGGAGGTTGCGGCTGGGAGGGGTTTGCCCAGCTTGTTCAATAGCTGTACAGTCATGACGGCAACCTCTGTGCGGGAGAACTCACCGCCCGGATTAAACGTCCCGTCTCCGCCGCCGCTGACGATGCCCAGACCGCCTAGCTTTTGGACGTTGACGTCGGTGGTGTCGCTGAAAGTTTTGCGTTCATTGATGGGTTTCCCGGTTACGGTTTCGTAGAACTAGACGGTTAAGGCGCAGTATTCGGCGCGGGTGATGGTTTGGGTGTACTTCGACTGTAAGCTCTGCGGAACGAGGTTTGCGGCGATGGCGGCGTTGACGCCGGGTTCGGCCCACGAGGAGGGTTTGTCGGATGCGGGGGGTGTTGGCGGCGTGCCGCCCGGCAGCTTCACGCCGTCCATAATTTTCACCGGGGATAGGCTGTCTGTCGTCGTGCCGTTGCCAAACTGACCTTCGTCATTCCGTCCCCAAGCCCAAAGGGACCCGTCTTTTTTGACAGCCACGGTGTACAGATAACCCGCTGAAACGAACGCAGCCCCGTCCATGATTTTCACCGGGGAGGGTTTGTCCGTCGTCATGCCGTCGCCCAGTTGACCGTAGTAATTATATCCCCAAGCCCAAAGGGCGCCATCTGTTTTGACCGCCATGGTATGACCGCAACCTGCTGATACGGAAGCAACGCCGTCCATGATTTTTACTGGAGAGAGTTTGTCCCTCCACGTGCCGTCGCCCAGCTGACAAAAGCCATTCGCTCCCCAAGCCCAAAGGGTGCCGTCTGTTTTGACGGCCATGGTGTGTGAGTCCCCTGCTGATACGGAAGCAACCCCATTCATGATTTTCACCGGGGAGAATCTGTTCATCCACGTGCCGTCGCCCAGCTGACCGCAGTCATTCTCTCCCCAAGCCCAAAGGGTGCCGTCTGTTTTGACCGCCATGGTGTAGTGTTCTCCTGTTGATACGGAAGCAACGCCGTCCATGATTTTCACCGGGGAGGATTTGTTCGTCTCTGTGCCGTCGCCCAGTTGACCAGCGAAATTAAGTCCCCAAGCCCAAAGGGTGCCGTCTGTCTTGATGGCCATGGTGTGATAGCCGCCTGCTGCTGAAACGGAAGCAACGCCATCCATGATTTTCACCGGGGAGAGCTTGCCCGTCGTCGTGCCGTCGCCAAGCTGACCGTAGTCATTATCTCCCCAAGCCCAAAGGGACCCGTCTGTTTTGACCGCCATGGTGTGAATGCTCCCTGCTGAAACGGAAGCAACGCCGTCCATGATTTTCACCGGGGAGGGGCTGCTCGTCTTCGTGCCGTTGCCAAGCCGACCAAAGCTATTAAATCCCCAAGCCCAAAGGGACCCGTCTGTTTTGACCGCCATGGTGTGATGGTAACCTACGGATACGGTGGCAAAAGTATCACCCCATGCCATGGTGGGCGGCACGGCATAAGGGATGAGCGCGGCTGTCAACACCAATACCAGCGCGAGGGATGAGATTTTCTTTTTCATCTTGATAATACCTCCATAGATTTTAGTTTCTCGTGAGGATAAAGAATGTATTTCTTACAGTATAGCACGACATCAGAACGAGTTCAAGAATTGAATGAGGAAAGGCCGCAACCTCCTGTAGGGGATGGCGTCCCCTACATCCTGCCCAAAATTGCCGCAAACCCAGCGGGACGTCGAGGACGCCGTCCCCTACGCGCGGCCCCACAGTCCACATAATCCGTTACCATAATCACTTACCATAACGCCGCTACATAATCTGTTGACAAAATCTTATTATCCGCAACCTCCCTCCGAATGCTGGGTTTTCTATTTTTTGCCTGACAGCGGATTTTGTTTTTACTTGCCGTTATCTGACATCTGTTGATGTCTAAACTGTTTGGGCGTCCTATCCACACCCCCTTTTTGTAGAAAAAAGCAAAAACGCCCCCGCTCAATTTGTGTATTTTGTCCTATCCCTTCACTGCGCGGGCAACCGTAACGCCCCATTTGCGGGTTACTGTAAATTTGACGGAAAATGATTTCCAAAATAGTAACGAATCTGTTCTTGTTTTTCTGTCCGCTCTTGGGTATAATAGAAACAATTCTGGCATTCGGGATACTACATGTTGGGGGTCATCGCCATGGAGAGCGGAATCCGTACCACCGTCACCGCGACGCTGAAAGCGGACGCGCCGAAGGAGGCGCACCGGTTTCTCAAGCTGCCGCGCGCGGGACTGTTCGCGCTGGCTGGGACGGCGCTGGCGGTCACTGTGGCTCTGGGCGTCGCTCTGTACGGCGTATACGGCTATAACCGCATTTATAAAGGAGTGTCCTGCGAGGGCGTCGACCTGTCCGGCCTGACGCGCCCGGAAGCCGCCGCCCTGCTCGGGCCGCTTGTGTTTGACAGCGTCCGCTACCCCGACGAGACGCTGACCGTGCGCATCGACGGCCATGAGCTGGCTTTCGGTTCCGGCAACACCGGCGCGCGCGTCGTGCAGGACGCCACGGCTGAGGACGCCGCGGAGCTGGCGTACCGGGCCAGACGCGAGGGGGGCTTCTTCCCCCGGCTGGGAGGCCTGTTGAATCGCGGCCCGGTCGAGTTGGCCGCCAACAGCGCGGGCAGCGTGTACATAAACAAAGAGTTAATTTTTGACATGATCTCCAAGGTTACACAGCAGATCGAAACCCCGGCCCAGCCGATGCAATACGCGCGCGACGGCGACACGCTGACGTTCACCCGCCCGGTCGGCGGCCTGACCGTGGACCCCAGCCCGATCGCGGAGCTGGTGGCGCGCCGTCTGGAAGAGTGCGATTTCGCCGCGCTGACGTTCTCGTCCTCCCCGGTTCTCCCCGAAGCGCCGGACTTGGACGCGGTCCGGAACGGCGTATACGAGCCGCCGATCGACGCCGAGGTCACCGGCTCCGCCGAGGACGGCTACAGCATCCAGCCCCACCAGGCGGGGACGGACATGGATATCGCGCCGGTGCGTGCCTGGCTGGACAGCTCGGACGGCCCGGACACCCTGCGCGTCACGCTGACGCACCCGCAGCCGGAGATCACGCAGGCCTATTTGAATGACCGCTTATTCCGCGACCAGCTGTCCCGCGCGCAGACGGATTACGCCAGCTCGACGTCCGGCCGCAAGCACAACATTAAGATGGCCTCGGACGACTGCAACGACTGGATTTTACTGCCCGGCGAGCAGTTCTCGTTCGGCGGGGCCGTGGGCAAGATCACCGAGGCGCGCGGTTATCAGCAGGCCGGGGGCTATGTCGGCGGCAAGCTGGTGGACGACGTGGTGGGCGGCGGCATCTGCCAAGTGACCTCCACGATTTACTACGCGGCATTGCTGGCGGATTTGAAGATCGTTCAGCGCGCCTGCCACTATATGACCGTCGCGTATCTGCCCACAGGCTTGGACGCGACCTTCTATGACAGCGGCGGCGGCCCGGACCTCGTGATCGAAAATGACAAGACATATCCCATTCAATTGAAGGTGGAAGCCACCGGGCGGCAGATCATCGTCACGTTCGTCGGAACCAAGGAAAACGACCACACCGTGACGATGGAGCGCGAAACGCTGGTGACCAAGCCCTTTGAGACGATCTACGTGAATAACCCCAATCTGGCCGCCGGCGCGTCCGTGACCACAACGGCGGGCCACACCGGCTATACGGTCGATACCTACCGCGTCATCAAGGACGCGAAGGGCAACGAGATCAGCCGCACGTTTGAAGCCAAGAGCACGTACCGCCGCGTGGACGCAGTTGTGGAGCGCGGCCCGGAACCGCCCGCCCTGCCCGCCACGCCGGAGCCGGTCACCCCGGCCCCCACCGCCGAACCGACGCCGATTCCGGAGCCCGAGCCGACGCTCCCGGCGATCCTGCCCACAGACGGCCCGCCGGAGCCGGTTTCCACACCGGAGCCTGCGGAAACTCTCCCGCCCCCGCCCGTGACCGAAGTCCCCGCCATACCGCCATCGGAGGATTTTGGGGAAGATTAAATCCAATCAATTTTATCACAAGAACCGTCCTTGACACGCCGGTAGGCGTTTGATATGATGAGCCGTATTCCCGCTTGGGGAATACGGCGTTCTTTTTCACGAGGGCGGCAGACGTCTGCCGCCCCAGCAGAAAAAAAGAACCAAAAAGAAAGGCATAGGGGGAAAGGCAATGACTACGCGGATTGTATATCTTGCCATGGCGGCGCTTATGCTGGCGGCGATGGTTGGTTGTTCTTCGACGTTTACGCCTCCGCCGGAAGACCTGCCCGCCAATGGCGGCAGCGCTTCCCTTGAAACGGATTTGCCCACGCAGACCGGCAAGCCCAAAGGCAACCCCGCGCCCGCCGATGTTGAAGCGGAGCCTGCCTCGATGTTTGTTTATGAATATGACGGTACGTACAACGGGATTCGCCTTACGGCTTATGGCGGCGCCAATATGAGGGTGAAGGTGCCCGATACCATCGAAGGAATGCCTGTGGTTGGGATCGGGTCAAGCTGTTTTGAGGTGGGCCGGGTCATAGACGTCTATTTTCCTGAAACGGTGGAGTATTTTTACTGGGGAAATAATGCGGGAGACAACATTTTCAATCTTACTCATGTGATTATCCCATACGGGGTAACGAGCATCGCGGATAACACGTTCGCCCAATGCTCCAAGCTGCAAAGCGTCACGATACCGGATACCGTGGTTTACATCGGCTCGATGGCGTTCAATCTGTGCCACTCGCTGAGCAGCGTTGTGATCCCGGACAGTGTGAAAGTCCTTGGCAAGCACGCTTTCTCTCAGGCCGGTTTGAAGGACGTTGTGATTGGCACCGGCATTACGGAGCTGGATGACGGCGTGTTTGGCCGATGCACCGCGTTGGAAACCATGGTGATTCCAGACAGCGTTGTGTTTATCCATGACAAAGTGTTTTGGGAACACGATATCCCCAAGCTCTCGGAGGAAGCAAAGCAAAAAATAAATACGCTTAACCCGCTGCTCTTTTCAGACGGCAATGAGT
>Ga0082212_10010601_pt1 | contig 11776 bp, 11 predicted proteins | sample TergutNt197P3_FD_71548 | JGI IMG/M metagenome (GOLD analysis project Ga0082212, IMG submission 71548) | Neocapritermes taracua P3 segment gut microbial communities from Petit-Saut dam, French Guiana - Nt197 P3 | ecosystem: Host-associated > Arthropoda: Insects > Digestive system > Gut ... | reverse complement strand
AGTTGAAAATGATATAACAAATGATCCCGATTTTAAAGAGCATATAGAAGAACTGATTATGGAATTAAAAAGTTAATAATATGTTAATATTATATGACTTTGTTGTTAATATCCATTTATAATTTTTTTTAAAATCAAGTTTTTGTTAATATAACTGTTAATAAATTAAAAAAATAAAAAAATTAAATTTTAAACATAAATTTATCAACATGAATAATAAATAATAATCACTGATTAAATCAAATGTTTTAAGACTTATTAACATATTTATATGATCTACTACTGCAACTATTAATAAAATTTATTAATATTATATATTTATAGAGGAATAACTAAAATGAAAATAACAGTAAACAAAAATATCTTCCTTAAAGCTATAAATACTACAGACTCAATAGTATCATCAAAAAACATAAATACAATATTATCTAATTGTCTTTTTAATATTAACAAAGACAAGATAGAAATAATGGCAACGGATAATGAAATAGCAATAAAGACGCAAATAGATGCGTCAACAGATGACGAACTATCATTCACTACTAACGGGAAATATCTATACAGCGTTATAAAGGAACTCCCTGATGAGGATATAATGCTTACAATGGATAATTCAATGGTTATTAATATTAAGTCATCAGGCATTAAGGGAAATTATAAATTTCATGGAACCGATTCAGCCGAATTTCCGCAGCTTCCTGATATCAATAATGAAAATTCAATTACAATAGAGCAGGCTGTCTTAAAAGATATGATAAAAAAGGTTATATATGCCGCAGCTACGGATACAATAAAACCTGTATTTAACAGCATATATATTGTTTCTGAAAAACCGGGAACAATAACAGCGGTTGCAACAGACTCAAGAAGATTATCAATAATAACAAAAAATATAGACAGCGAATCGTTTATCGGAGAGGGGATAATAATTCCGTTAAAAACAGTAAATGAAGTTTTAAAATTATTAACAAATTCAGGTATATGCACCATATCATATAACAGCAGGCAGTGTTATTTTAAGATAAATGAAACAGAGATAATATCAAGAGTAATAGACGGACAATTTCCAAATTACAAACAGATTATTCCAAAGGAATATAGTCATACGGCTGTTATAGAAACATCAACGCTTATCAATGCAATAAAAAGAGCCGCTATTTTTACGCGTGAACCTGCAAATAAAATAGTAATGACATTTGATAATAACATATTAAACATAGAGGCAAACACGCCGGAACTTGGTCAGGCAGAAGAGGAGATGACTATAGAATCCAGCAATACAGAAAAAATATTTTTAGGTATAAACGCACATTTTTTACAGGACACTTTAAAACAGATAGACTCGCCGAATTTTACATGCGGAATAACAGGTCAGATGAGTCCTATATCAATAATCCCTGAAAAAGAGAGCGACTTTATATCTATAATAATGCCTATTCAAATAAAGACCTCTGCAGAATAGTATGATCTTAAAGAGCGTTAGACTTGTTAATTTTAGAAATTATTCTGATGCAGTAATAAATTTTTCCCCTGCAATTAATTGTATTACAGGGGATAATGGATCTGGAAAGACAAATATACTTGAAGCTGTTTCAATAATATCAAACCTTAAATCATTTAGAAATATTAGTGACAGCAGCATAGTAAAATGGAATAACAGCTCGTACTACTGTTCGGGAGAGGTATTAGACCCGGAATACTCAAATTTTAAAGTCGGCTATTCAATACAAGACAACAAGTCAAAAAAAAAAATCAAAATAGATGAAGTTGAAATAAAAAAAGTCTCCGATTATTACGGAAAACTTATAACTGTAAATTTTATTCCAAGCGATATTAATATAATAAATGGTACGCCTGATATACGGCGAAGATATTTTGATTCGGTAATTTCAAAAATTTTTCCGGATTATATTGATGAACTAAACAGATATAGGAATATCTGTTTTTCCAGAAATTTATTATTAAAAAAAATAAAAGATAATAAAGAGGATATTAAATTATTGGAAGTATGGAATAAGATGTTTTCAGAGACGGCGGCATTGATAATAAATAAGCGAAAGATTTTTATAAAAAAATTTAATGAACTTTTTTTAAAAAATTATCTGAATATAAGCAAGGAGGATAATTCACCGGAAATCTGTTATTTGGCATCATTAAAATCTGATAATGAAGAGGGGATATTATCAGAGATTAACTCTAATATTAAAATTGACTTAAAGCGGGGAAACACCGTTTATGGACCTCATAGAGATGATTACTATATCAGGAACAGCGACGGAATAGGATTTATAAATTATGCATCGCAAGGTCAAAGAAGAACGGCAAGTATAAGCTTAAAATTTTCAGAGGTTGAGATAATAAAAGAGATAAAAAAGAAAAAATCGATTATACTTGTAGATGACATCTTTTCAGAGCTTGATGAAAAGCGAAGAGAGAGCATGATTGAATTATTAAAAGATGAAGGCCAATTAATATTTACAATGGTAAATAATTTTTTAAAAAAAGATATATTAGCCGGATCAAAGCAGTTTTTAATAAAAGATGGAATAATACTCGATGGAGAGAAATAATTGAAGTTTAGATTTAGCGAAGACAGAAAGAGCAGATTAGTCAGTTTTGACAATTTAGTTCCGGATTTAATTGATGATCTTAATATTAAAGACTCTTTTATAATTGAAGAATTAAGATCCAGATGGCCGTCCTATGTTGGAAATATACTATCGACACATAGTACACCTGAAAGAATTTTTAATAAAAATTTATTTATTAATGTTGATCATTCCGTATATGCCGGAGAATTATCAATTCATTCCGGAGAGATATTAAAAAAGATAAAAAAAGATTATGGAGAAAGTTTTATTAAGGCTGTTAAGTTTGAAGTGAAAAAAAGCAGATGGAGAAAGTCTTAAATGTACATTCATATAGGGAGTAATATTCTTGTAAGCGGCGATAAATGCGTTGGTATATTTAATATAGAGACTTTAAAATTATCAGATGACAATAAATGGATGCTTGATAATATTAGCAATGATGATAAAACAGTATCATTAGATATAAAGAATACTATAATCGGATCGGAAGTAAGTCCTTATACTATAATAAAGAGAACAGCAATAAAAAAAGATGAATTATTATGGAGTAAAAAAGAATGACAAAGGGGTATAATGCGGATAATATTCAAGTCCTGGAGGGGCTTGAGGCTGTAAGAAAAAGACCTGCCATGTATATTGGCACAACGGATGTTAACGGTCTTCATCATCTTGTTTATGAGATTGTTGATAACTCAATAGATGAGGCTTTAGCCGGATTTTGCGATACAATTACCGTAATAATTAACAAAGACAATTCTATTGAGGTAGAGGATAATGGGAGGGGAATTCCGGTAGATCTTCACCCGATCTATAAAAAACCCGCCCTTGAAATTGTTTTAACAAAACTTCATGCAGGGGGAAAGTTTAATAATGAAACATATAAAGTATCCGGCGGTTTGCATGGGGTTGGTGTTTCCGTAGTAAACGCCCTTTCCAAAACAATGACCGTTGAAGTATGCCGGGATGAGAAAAAATATATTCAGACATATAAAAAGGGTATTCCTGTTCATGATGTAAAGATGACAGGCAGTACAAAAAACAGAGGAACAAAGACGCATTTTTGGCCGGATGATGAAGTCTTTGATACAATAGAGTATAATTTTGATACGCTTGCAAACAGGCTTAGAGAATTAGCGTTTTTAAATGCAGGGATAAAGATTATTCTAAGAGATTTGAGAGAGACTAAAGATAAAGCATCTAAAACTACAGAGCAGATATTTCAGTTTAAGGGGGGATTAATATCCTTTGTTCAGTATCTTAATGAGAATAAAAATCCTATTGTAAAGAAGCCTATATACTTTCATACGGAGAAAGATAGAATTGATATTGAGGCTGCAATACAATATACTGATTCATATAATGAAAATGTTTATACATATGCAAATAACATAAATACCCGCGAGGGGGGAACACACCTGATCGGATTTAAGTCGGCCTTAACAAGAGTCATAAATGATTATCTTAAAAAGGGAAAATACGATAAATCTATAACCCAGCTTTCCGGCGATGATGTCAGAGAGGGGCTTGTTGCAATAATCAGCGTTAAAATACCTGAACCTCAGTTTGAGGGGCAGACAAAGATGAAGCTTGGCAACAGCGAGGTTAAGGGGCTTGTTGAGTCTTCAACTCATGAGAATCTCTCACTTTTTTTTGAGGAGAACCCTCAAGAGGTAAAAAAGATAATAGAAAAATGTATATTAGGCGCAAGGGCAAGGATAGCAGCAAAAAAAGCCCGCGATCTTACACGGAGAAAGAATGCACTTGAATTTGATAATCTGCCTGGTAAACTCTCCGATTGTTCCGAAAAGGATGCCGAGAAGTGTGAACTTTTCTTAGTAGAGGGAGATTCTGCAGGCGGTTCTGCCAAGCTGGGCCGTGATAGAAATTTTCAGGCAATACTTCCCCTTAAGGGAAAGATTCTCAATGTAGAAAAATCCCGTATTGATAAGATTTTAGGGAATGAAGAGATCAGGACATTGATAACGGCAATAGGAACAGGAATAGGCAACGAGGAGTTTGATATAGGGAAGGCGCGGTATAGAAAAGTAATAATAATGACAGATGCGGATGTTGACGGATCACATATAAGAACACTGCTCTTAACGTTCTTTTTTAGACATATGCCCGATTTAATAAAAAACGGCTATTTGTATATAGCGCAGCCGCCGTTATATGGCATTAAAGCGGGGAAGGATATTCATTATGTTTTCAGCGATGAAGATAAGGATGACCTGTTAAAAAAGATGAAAGATCAAAAAACAACAATTCAGAGATATAAAGGTCTTGGTGAGATGAATCCTGAGCAGCTGTGGGAAACAACAATGGATCCCGCTAAAAGAATAATGCTTCAGGTTAGAATAGATGATGATATTGAGGCTGAACATGTTTTTTCTGTTTTAATGGGTGATTCTGTTGAGCCAAGAAGAAAATTTATAGAGGATAACGCGCATAGGGTTCAGAATCTCGATCTATAAAGCGATTGATTAAATTTTTATTGGAGTAAAGGAAGTGGCGTCAAAAAAAGATAAAGGGGATGAAGCAATACCTCACGTTGTAGATGTAGAAATTGAAGATCAAATGAAGGAAGCCTACCTTGATTATGCAATGAGTGTAATTGTAGGGAGGGCTCTTCCCGATGTAAGGGATGGTCTTAAACCTGTACATAGACGTATTCTTCATGCAATGAATGAGCGGGCATGGAGAAGCGACAGACCATATGTAAAATCGGCAAAGATTGTCGGAGAGGTTATTGGTAATTATCATCCCCATGGCGACGGCGCTGTTTATGATACAATGGTAAGGATGGCTCAAGAATTTTCAATGAGGGTTCCAATAATAGACGGGCAGGGTAATTTTGGGTCTATTGACGGCGATAGGGCTGCTGCTTACCGGTATACCGAGGCTCGGCTTAATAGGGTTGCAGAAGAACTTTTAAGGGATATTGATAAGGAGACCGTAGATTTTACTCCAAACTTTGATGATACAAGAAAAGAGCCGAATGTCCTCCCTTCGGCATATCCGAATCTTCTTGTCAATGGCTCCGAAGGAATAGCAGTTGGAATGGCAACGAAGATTCCGCCCCATAACCTTGGAGAGGTTATAGATGCGACAATCCATGTTATAGATAATCCCGATACTAATGCCAAAAATCTTATTAAATTCTTAAAGGGTCCCGATTTCCCTACAGGGGGCGTAATAATGGGGAATGATGGAATTATAAAGGCATATAGTACAGGCCGGGGAAGTATTGTTATTAGGGGAAAATATGAGATTGAAGAGAATAAAAAGGGGAGAGAGGATATAATCATCACAGAGATACCTTATCAGGTTAATAAGTCTTCCCTTATTTCGCGAATAGCGGAACTTGTAAATGAAAAAGAGATTGAGGGTATATCCGAGCTTAGAGACGAATCGGACAGAAACGGGATGAGGATATATATCGGTTTAAAGAGAGATGCAAACAGCGGCGTTATAATAAATAAACTTCTAAAGCATACGTCTCTTCAAACCTCATTCGGTATAATAATGCTTGCTATTGTTGACGGAGTTCCAAAGGTTCTTGACTTAAAAGGGGTATTATCCCGCTACATATCTCACCGCCGCGAAGTAGTAATCAGAAGAACCAAATATGATCTAAGGAGAGCCGAGGAGAGGGCGCATATATTGGAGGGGCTTAAAATTGCCCTTGAGAATATAGATGAGGTCATAGCAATAATTAAAGCTTCAAAAACCCCGGATGAAGCCGGCGCAAAGCTGATAAAGCGCTTTAGTTTATCCGAGATTCAGGCTAAAGCAATATTGGATATGAGGCTGCAGAGACTTACAAGTTTAGAGATTAAAAAGATAATTGATGAGCTTAAAGAATTGATAAATCTTATTGCCGAACTTAAGGCAATTCTTAAGAGTGAAGCAAAAGTTAATAACATTATGAAAAATGAATTAACTGAAATTAAGACAAAATTTTCCGATAAAAGAAGGACCGATATTGTTCTTGGCGCTGAGGCTTCTACCGATTTTGACATTGAGGATTTAATTGCCGATGAAAGCGTAGTAGTGTCAATAACAAACGATTCGTTTATTAGAAGGATGCCTATTGATACGTTTAAGAAACAGGGAAGAGGGGGCAAAGGCGTAATAGGGATGTCTTCAAAGAGAGAAGATTTTGTTAAGATGATGACAGTTGCAACAAACCATGATACAATATTTCTTTTTTCAAATAAGGGTAAGATTTTTGCTTTTAAGACATATGAAATACCGCCGGCAAGTAAAACAAGCAGGGGTAAATCTTTAAAAGGGATAATTAATCTGGCTCAAGGAGAGAATATTACAGCCCTGTGCGCTATAAAGAATTTTGAGACTGAGGATTTTTTATGTATGGCTACAAAATTCGGCATCTTAAAAAAGTCGGGGATAACCGATTTTGCCAATGCAAAAAAGGGTGGGATAATATGCATTAATTTAAAGAAGGATGACGAGCTTGTAGATGTAAAGGTTGTTGAAAAGGCAAGCGACATTGTTATTGCATCTAAAGATGGATACCTGCTTAGAACTAATCTTCAAAAGATGCGGTCTATGGGGCGTACCGCCGCCGGTATTATAGGGATGCGCCTTTCAGAAGGAGATTATATAATAGGAATGGATATTGTTAAGGATGGATCATCTCTTTTTGCTATATCTGATAAAGGGTTTGGAAAGCGCGTAGCATATAATAATTTTGTAAATAAAGGGCGCGGCGGAAAAGGGATGGCATATCTTAAAATAACGGATAAGAATGGCTCGGCAGCAGGGATAAGATCTGTTTTTGCTACGGATGAAGTTATCATTACATCTTTATCAGGAATGACTATAAGACTTCATGCAAAGGATATCTCGACACAGGGGAGAGCTACTGTCGGAATTAAGCTGCTTGAATTAAATGAGAATGATCTTGTTTCGGATTTTGCGGTAATTTCCGAATCTGATAATTAATAGCAAGGGGTATATTTTATGAATAAGATTGTATTAATAATTGCTCTGTTTTTTTTATTTATGAATCTATACTATTTTTTTTATGCCAAGAATCTCTTTTTAGGATCAATAGCAATGGTGCTAACAATTGCGTTTAACTTTATTTACGCTACTATGAATAAAGTTAATATAGTAGATGAAGAAGAGAAGAATAAAACAAACCGCTAATGAAAAAAGAGAAATTAAAAAAACCGCCCTTTAGAGGCGGTTTTTTTAATTATAAGTTATAGTTAATAAAAACTATTTCCAGCTGGCAGCTTCAACTTTTTTCTTCAAACCTTTTGCTTTAACTTCATAGATGATTTCGCAGTTGTCTTCCTCATCATAAGTGGCTTTTTTTACTGATCCCCCTTTTACATAACCGCTAACCTCTTGAGCTATAGCAATACCTGTGCTTTCAAAATCTGACATTCCTGCAGCTCCTTCTATTGTTGAGCCTTTAAATTTTTCAAGAACCTGATATTGCGCATTAAGTATAGCTGCTCTTTTTGCGCTCTCTCTTCTTTGAATTTTGTTGCTTAATTTAGAATTTGACACACCTGAAGCTGCAATTTGATAAGTATTTTCATCAACCCATTTCTCAGTTGTGTATGTCTCGCCTTCAACAGTTCCGCCAAGCTTTTTTTCACCGCATGATGTTAAAGTAAAAACTGCACCCATTGAAAGAGCGAGTCCAATCAGAAATAACTTCTTCATTTGAAGAACCTCCTAATAAAATTTTAAAAAATTGTACTCATGCCTATTATTTTTATGAGTTTAAGGCATAGAAACAATAAAAAATATTTTTTTTATAAGTCAACATAAAATTAGACAATTTTTATATACCCCAAATAAAGAGTCTATCTTTTTTTTAGGATTAATTTATTGCTTATTTTTGGCAGAAAAACCCATTATTATAATTAGAATAATTATTTTTTTTCAAAAATCCTTCTTTTTTCAATAATCAATCTCTCTTCACAAAATAATTTTACGCTGTTTATTAAGATTTTATGTTCCTCTTTTATTATTTTAGCGGAGAGACTGTTTATGTTATCATTTATGTCAATGGGCACTGCTGACTGCATTATTATGACCCCTGTATCTACCCCTTCGTCAATAAAATGTGTTGTACATCCTGTTACTTTTACGCCATAGTCAAGAGCCTGCTGCTGCGCGTTTTTGCCCGGAAATGCCGGAAGTAATGAGGGATGAATATTTATTATTCTATCTTTAAATTTTTGTATGAATTTTGGAGACAAAATTCTCATGTAGCCTGCTGCAACTATAAGATCTGTTCCGCAGATGTCTAAATATTTAATCATCTCCGCTTCGTATTCATCTTTTGATACAAAATTTTTAGGTTCAATGGCGATAGATTTTATTCCAAGCTTTTTTGATCTCTCTAATGCAAATGCCTCGGATGAACTTGATATTACAATTCCAGGCTCGGCATATATATAACCGCTGAGAATTTTTTCAGCCACAGCCTGAAAATTTGATCCGTTGCCTGATACAAGAAATGACACAATCTTTTTTTTCATTTATTATCACTCTATTCTATAATTTTTTAACTTTTTGTCATCTATCGGTTCAATGACATTTATGGTTTTATATAGAACTCCGTTTTTATATATATTTATAAGATTTTCAGCTGAAGATGGCCTGCCATATCTGGAGATAATTGAATTGATTATATCTATATCATTCTCATTCATAATCCCCTTTACATATACGGATGGGCCGCTAAAGTCCGGCTTAAAGAAGAAATCGGAGTTGTTTTCATATTTTTCGAGCTCTATTGTATCCTTCTCGCTTTTTGATACGACAATTTTTAACATGGAATGAATTCTAAAGTGCCTGCCGATTTTTAAGAGATAGAGTTCGTCCTGTTTAAATTCAGGGTTATAATCAATTAAATCCTTTATCCTTGCAGCAATAAATTTATCAGTAAAGAGGCATCCCCCCGAAGGTGTGGAAAAATTTTTTATTCCGAAAGTTTCGGCTAATTCAAACTGTTCAGACCTTCCTCTGCCATTAATGGCGTAGAGTTTCTCCCTGTCTACTATTCCATTAATTTCAGGTATTGTCGGTTTAAGTAGTTTTGCTGATAGGGGTCTGAGCAGCCTGCCCTTAAGTGTACTCTTCTCTATTAGGTTGAGTGAATTTTTTTGCTGAGACATAGGTCTTTGTCCGATAACCTCCCCTGTTGCAACAAAATCCGACCCTGTTTTTATCATCATCTCGGCAGCTTTATTGATAAAGTATATTTTGCAGTCAATACATGGGTTTATATGCTTGCCGTAACCATGATTAGGATTTTTTAATATCTCAATATAATCGGCTCCGCATCTATGGTGAATAACATGAAGTCCAATCTGCTTTGCATTTATTGATTCATCAAGTTTTTCAAAATCAGTGTCAGGGGGATAATAGGGCAATAGACAATGCAGCCCAATAACATCTATATTCAGATCCATCAGAATCTTTCCTGCCAAAAGGCTGTCTAATCCCCCTGAATAAAGCAGAATACATTTACCTTTTTTTATCAAATCTCAATATGCCCTGTTAATTGTATATCTACATATTCGCCGTTTTTAATTACTTCAACTTCTTCCGAGAGAATTATCAGGCAATTTGCAGCGCTCATAGATGTTAATATGCCTGATCCCTGAGGTCCTGTTGTATGCACAACCGGCATACCATTCTCAACAGTAAAAATTCCCCGGATGAAATTTTTTCTCCCCTTTTTCTTAATAATATCTTCTTTAATCTGCGCCTTTATTACAGGTTTTAAGATTTTGCTGTTTCCTGTCATCTTTAATAATGCAGGTCTGACAAACTGCATAAACGATACCATCACAGATACGGGATTTCCCGGCAGTCCAAAAAACAGCTTTGATCCGTATGTTCCGAAGATTACAGGTTTTCCCGGCTTCATTAAGACTTTATGAACTTTAATATCTATGCCAATATCTTTAAGTACGTCGGGAATAAAATCATATCTCCCCATTGATACTCCGCCTGAGGAGATAATAATGTCGTTATCCATTAACTCTAAAAATATTTTTTTAACATTTTCATAATTGTCGCTTACAATACCCTTATAGCATGGATCGCCGCCATATTTTTTTATCTCTGAGTAGAGCATATAGGCATTGCTATTGATTGTTTTTCCCGTATATTCTTCGCCGGGTTCGGTTAATTCATCTCCTGTTGATATGATTCCTGCTTTTGGTCTTTTATAAACAAGAAATTCTTTAATATTTAATGAGGAGATTAATCCTGATTCTGCAGAATCAATTCTTGTTCCTCTCCTTAGAATGATTTCACCCTTTTTTATATCCTCTCCGGCAAAGCGGATATTTTCATGCTTAGCCGGTTTTTTATAGATATTTACCATATCGCCGATCTCTTCGGTATCTTCAAATTGGACAACACAATCTGCGCCGTCAGGTATTGGAGCGCCTGTCATTATTCTGATAGCATGGCCATTGGTTAATTTTTCATTATTCAATTCATGGCCGGCCTGTATCTCGTCAATAATCTTTAAGCAGACCGGATTATCAGGTGTTGCATTTACTATATCATCAGAAATTATGGCATAGCCATCCATAGCGGAGTTATTCTGCGATGGGATGTTTATCCCTGCAATCAGATCATTAAAGAGAATCCGTCCGCAGCAGTTAAAAATATCGGTTTTTTCAGATTCATTAATAACCGATACATTGGAAATTATCTCTTCAAAGGCTTCATCAACATTTAGCATTATATTATCCATAGATTAGGAATTAAATGGAATTGAATTATATGTTGGTTTGATGTAAAGTAAAATTTATGTTATTTTAACGGATTGAATAATGTTGGAGTTGTCTAAAAAGGAATATCAACCACTAATGAAACGAATAAAAGTAATAAAATTTTAAGAAGAGCCTCACGCAGAGGCACGGAGACGCAAAGAAGAAATTCACGGAACAAAAACCCTTGATGTCTCAAAGCCTTTAGTGCGGATACAATCACAGTATCAGTTACGTTCATACTTTATATAAATAGGACTCTGTTAGGTACAGATCAGTCCATTTCATTTTCAATTATCATCTTCATCAAATTAATTGGTTCTGCTAATACCTGTAATCCATGTGGCGACTTTCCCTTCTCAAATATTGTTTGCCAGAAATCATTGTTTTGTTTGCCTCCAAAAA
>Ga0082212_10010600_pt1 | contig 11777 bp, 8 predicted proteins | sample TergutNt197P3_FD_71548 | JGI IMG/M metagenome (GOLD analysis project Ga0082212, IMG submission 71548) | Neocapritermes taracua P3 segment gut microbial communities from Petit-Saut dam, French Guiana - Nt197 P3 | ecosystem: Host-associated > Arthropoda: Insects > Digestive system > Gut ... | reverse complement strand
CCGTTTTCGAGGCGTTGCATGAGATTGGCGGCGTACTCAAGTACGGAATACCGGAGTTTCGTTTGCCAAATATTATTGTAGATGTGGAAATTGAGAACCTCCGCAAGATGGGCGTCAGGTTTGAAGCCAATTTCATTGTGGGCAAAACTACCGACTTTGATACTCTTCGCGCCGAAGGCTACAAAGCGTTTTTCATCGGGAGCGGCGCAGGATTGCCCAATTTTATGAATATTCCGGGCGAAAATCTTATCGGCGTTTTCTCATCCAACGAATACCTCACGCGCGTTAATCTGATGGGCGCAGCGCATCCCGAATGTGATACGCCTGTGATGAGCGGTCGCCACGTTGCCGTGATTGGCGGCGGAAATACGGCAATGGACAGCGTGCGGACGGCAAAACGTCTCGGCGCCGAACGCGCTATGATTATCTATCGCCGCTCAATGGACGAAATGCCGGCGCGTATCGAAGAAATACACCACGCGCAACAGGAGGGCGTTGAGTTTATGTGCCTGCACAACCCTGTGGAATACCTTGCCGACGAAACCGGTCGCGTCAATAAAATGATTGTCCAGAAGATGGAACTTGGCGAACCCGACGCTTCGGGACGCCGCCGTCCCATCGTTATCAAAGGTTCGGAATTTTCGATTGATGTGGATATGGTGGTGGTGAGCATTGGCGTATCGCCCAATCCGCTCATCGCTTCTGCCTTGCCGTCGCTTGAAGTAACGCGCTGGGGAACGCTGGTGGTCAATCCCGAAACTATGCAAACATCCATCCCTGACCTGTTTGCCGGCGGCGATATTGTGCGTGGAGGCGCTACGGTAATTTTAGCGATGGGCGATGGTCGGCGGGCTGCCGAGGGGATGTACCAATATCTTCAAGGATAATCATTCTATTTCCCTGCCGCCTGCGCCTGCATCTTCCCTGCAATATTCGCCACTGTTTTCCGTGGAAGGAAACGGATAAGGAAAACCAACCATCGGTTCATTCTTCCATGTAAGGCAATCGTTTTGCCTTTCATCATTTTTTTCCAGCCATATTTGGCCACTTGTTCCGCTGTAGGCAGTTTTCCAAATTTTTGAAACAGCTTGATTCCTGCACCATTTGATGCGCGATTTTCGAAATTTGTAGCGGTAGGGCCGGGACATAATGCCGTTACGGTAATCCCATGGCTTTTAGCCTCTACGGCCAGCGCTTCGGAAAATGATAATACATACGCTTTGGAAGCATGATAGACCGTCATCCCCGGACCGGGCATGAAACCGGCAATAGACGACACGTTGAGTATTTTACCCTTGCCTCTGCTGCACATTTGCCTGTATATGATTTTGGTTAATTCCGTCAACGAGGTAATATTCACCTGTATCATGTCGCCCTCTGTTTCGGATCCAATTCGGTCAAAAGACCCATACATGCCGAATCCTGCATTGTTGATCAGTATATCCGGCACGATACCTCGTCCGTTCAATAATGCTGCAACTTTTTCCACGGTGTCGGGTTGCATTAAATCACATCCTATGGCCAACACATGTATGGGATAAAGTTTTTCCAGTTCTTTTCGTAACTGTTTCATCTTTTCAGCATTGCGAGCCAACAGAACTAAATTCATCTGGTTGGCAGCGGCTATCCGCGCCAGTTCTAATCCTATCCCACCTGATGCTCCGGTAATTAATACGTATTCTGACATATTTACAATAATTGAATAATTGAATAACTGAATAATTGAATAACTGAAGTATTACTTCGTATTTCGTAATTGTCTTTCCATTTCGTCCACTTTCTTTTTCAAATCGGGTAATCTGCGGGTAATTACATACGATTTGATACAGTCCTGGTAATTCATGGCAGGAGTTCCTAAAAGAGTACTGTTCGGTTGCTTGATATTTGAGTTAAGCCCCGACTGTGCCCCGATTTTAACGCCATCGGCAATGGTGATGTGACCAGCAAGCCCTACCTGTCCGGCAAGCATACAGTTTTTGCCTATCTTGCAGGAACCCGCTATACCCGTTTGGGCAGCAATAACTGTATTTTCGCCAATTTCCACATTATGACCTATTTGTATCAGGTTGTCCAATTTCACACCTTTGCGGATAAGAGTAGAACCCATAGTGGCACGGTCAATACAGGTGTTGGCGCCGATTTCCACGCGATCTTCTATCACCACATTTCCTATTTGCGGCACTTTCTTAAAGTCGGTATCGGTTTGCGGCGCAAATCCAAAACCGTCGGCGCCGATCACAACGCCCGAATGAAGCACACATTCGTTTCCTACCGTGCAATCCTGATAAATTTTCACACCCGGGTAAAGTACTGTATTATCGCCAATAGTAACATTATCGCCAATAAATACCTGTTGGTGTATCTTCACATTGTTCCCGATTTTGGCATTGCCGGCAATATACGTAAATGCGCCGATAAAAATGTTTTTGCCCAAGGTAGCCGAACCAGCTACGAAAACAGGTTCCTCGCGTCCGGTCTTTTCCTGTTGCGATGAGGTATAATACAGTTCGAGCAACGAAGCAAACGACCGATAAGCGTCGTCAACCATGATCAGTGTACATTTTACGGGATGTTCCGGTTTTTGTGTTCGATTGATGATCACAATACTCGATTCTGTCTCGTACAGGTATTTTTCGTATTTCGGATTGGCCAGAAAACTCAGCGTTCCCGGACTTCCTTCTTCTATTTTGGCAAAAGCCGATACGGTTACATCGGGATCGCCCTCGACCGTTCCATGCAGAAAATCTGCGATCATGCCTGCTTTAAACTCCATGACAAAATAACGATTTTTAATTTTAGCAGGCAAAAGTAGATGATTTTTTTGAAAAAGGTTAATTCTTTTTGATTCTTTATGTGAATTTATATTTACTTTGTATTTTTTTAATTCAATCCATAAAAATTTTCAATTTGTATGAAGTCAACCGAAAAGTCATTTTTTCAGAAAGCCCGGATTCTCTTGTTCACCCTGGCAATCATTGTCTTATTCATTTCTACATCATTACTCTATTCATTCAACAAACGTTCCGAAAAGAACGATGTTATTTTGAAAATGGTAGTGCAACTGGCCGAGAGGGATCATGTCAGCCCGCCAAAACTCGACGATCAATTTTCAGAAAAGGTATTCAATGCTTATTTAAAACAAGTGGATCCGTACAAATGGTTCCTTACAAAGGAAGATGTGCAGCAAATGGAAGTATACAAATTTCAAATTGACAATCAGATACGAAACTATACCTACCAATTATACGACTTGGCTGTTCAACTGATGGATAAAAGAATCCTTGAAGTACAGGGCTATTACAGGGAAATATTGTCCGTACCTTTTGATTTTACTGTGAACGAAACATGGGAAACCGATCCTGACAAACTCAACTGGCCTGCCAACAGCGCCGAACTGAAAGAAAACTGGCGAAAACTGCTGAAAACGCGTGTTCTTTTTCAGACCATTGATGCGCTGAGAATACAGGAAAAAGAAACTGATGCTACAAAAATCAAAACGCAGGAAACAATAGAATCAGAAGCGCGTCAAAGGATTTTGAAATCCTTCAACGATATGTTTATGAACAACCTGCCACAACAAAAACCAGAAGTAAAGTTTATGTCGTATGTAAATGCCATCATGACGGTTTTCGATCCGCACACCATATACAATACGCCTATAGAAAAGGAAAGGTTCGATATGCGCTTGTCCGGACAGTTTGAAGGAATTGGCGCACAATTAACCCCATCCGACGGATATGCCAAAGTTGTGATGCTCGTGCCCGGAAGTCCTTCATGGTTGCAGGGTGAATTAAAGGTAAACGATCTGATTATAAAAGTGAAACAGGAACACGAAACCGAACCTGTTGATGTTTTTGGTATGAGTTTGGATGAAGTCGTAAAAATGATTCGCGGCAAGAAAGGCACAAAAGTAACGCTAACCGTAAAACGTGGCGACGGTTCAACGCATGAAATCACCATCACCCGCGCAGTAGTAATTGACGAGGAAACATACGCCAAATCGGCTATTCTCACCGATCCGGACACCAAAACCAAAGTGGGATACATTGACCTGCCGAGTTTTTATATTGATTTCAAGAGGTCGCTTACCGGCAGATCTTCGTCCGAAGATGTAGCCAAAGAGATTGAAAAACTGAAAAAAGAAGGCGTTCAAGGGATCATTCTCGATCTGCGTTACAACACCGGCGGTTCATTGTCCGATGCCGTCAAAATGGGTGGCCTGTTCATCAACTCAGGACCTATCGTGCAGGTGAAATCCAATATCGGTATGCCGCGCATATATACCGATCCTGATCCTTCATTGCAATACGACGGCCCATTCGTAATATTGGTAAGTACCATCAGCGCATCGGCGTCCGAGATTATGGCTGCCGCCATGCAGGATTATCAGCGGGCTGTGATCATGGGATCGCCATGTACATTCGGTAAGGGAACAGTACAAATGATGGCCGAACTGGATGAATACCTGCCCAACAACATGAAAAATCTGAAACCATTAGGATCGTTGTTCCTCACCATTCAGAAATATTACCGTATCAATGGCGGGTCGGTACAACTGAAAGGTGTTGAATCCGACATCGTGCTTCCCGATGTATACAGCGAAATGAAGTTCGGTGAACGTTTCGAGGACAATTGTCTGCCGTGGACAACCGTATCGCCTGCAAAATATCAGGTATGGAAAAAACCTGTTCCGGTTGCCGCATTGAAGAAAAAAAGCATGGAACGTACCTCAAAAAGCGAGGGATTTAAACTTTTGAATGAACAGATTGCGCTCGTCAAGGAACAAAGAGATAAAACTCATTTGTCGCTGAATATGGAAACCTACCGACAGGAAGAAGAACAGCGCAGAGAAAAAAACAAACGTTTTGATGAGATCAGTAAACAGTCAACCTCGCTAACCATATCAGCCCTGATCGCAGATGTAGCAGAAATGGAAGGCGACACAACGAAAATTGCCCGTTCCGACAGATGGATCAAAGATCTGAACAAGGATATTTTCCTCGAAGAAGCAGTGAAGGTGATCGGTGATATGAGATGATCAAATATCCTGACAGAGGTTTTCCAAAAACGATTTTTTTTAATTTTTCATACAATATATGAAAAAAAAATCGTATATTTGTGACAACTTCATAATCGTTATAATGGATAATGTCTTTATAAACAGGGAATTAAGTTGGTTATCGTTCAATGCGCGAGTACTTCAGGAGGCATCTGATCCTGCAGTTCCGTTGGTTGAGCGTATCAAATTTTTGGGAATCTATTCGAACAACATGGACGAATTTTTCAAAGTTCGTGTGGCCACCATCAAACGGATGGTTGACTTGAAGATGGATTCGAAAAAAATGTTGGGCGAAAAACCCAAAAAGTTATTGTATCAGGTGCAGGACAGGGTCATCAAAATGCAGGACAAATCACAGCAAACCTATCACGATTTAGTGTTGGCACTGGAACGTGAGAAGATATATATTGTGGATGAAACACAACTTTCTCCCGAACAGCAGGATTTTGTCGTTGCCTATTTTAACGACAAGGTATTGTCGGCTATTTCGCCCATTATGTTCAGCAATGTGGACAAATTTCCGTATCTGGAGGACAGGGCAATCTATTTGGCTGCCAAACTCACACATGCCAGTAAGAAATTCGAATACGCCATTGTAGACATTCCTACAGCCGTATTGCCGCGTTTAATCGAACTTCCGAGCATTGACGACAGGAAATATATCATCTTTCTCGACGATATTATCCGTTTTAACATCATGGATGTATTCGCCATTTTCAAGTATGAAAAATACGAAACCTACACCATTAAGCTGACACGCGATGCCGAGTTAGACATGGACAACGACCTGACCAAAAGTTTTCTCGAAAAAATATCGAAAAGCGTAACACGTCGCCGTACCGGTCAGCCTGTGCGTTTCGTGTTCGATATGGATATCCCTAAAGATTTGTTGAAATATTTCTCCAAACATCTGGAATTGGACAATGACGACAACCTGATTCCCGGCGGACGTTATCACAATTTCAGGGATTTTATGAACTTTCCGAATGTAGGCGGTCAGAAATTGGAATTTACGCTGATTCCTCCGGTATCGCATCCGCAGATAAGAACAGGAAAAAGCATTCTGAAAGCAATTGACAATCAAGATATCTTATTTCATTATCCTTATCAGAAATTTACCGATTATATCAATTTGTTGCGCGAAGCCGCCATCAATCCTGACGTGATAAGCATTAAAATTACACTCTACCGCGTTGCAAAAAACTCGCGGGTGATCAGCGCATTGATGAACGCTGTACAGAACGGTAAAGATGTAACGGTACTCATCGAATTGCAGGCACGGTTCGACGAAAATGCCAATATTTACTGGGCGCGTCGTCTTGAAGAAATCGGCGCCAAGGTACTGTTTGGTATTCCTTTACTGAAAGTACACAGTAAGATTACGCTGATCACGCGACGAGTGGGTAATCGTATCCATCACTATTCGGTAGTGGGCACGGGTAATTTCCACGAAGGAAATGCCGCCATATACACCGATGTGTCGCTGCTTACAGCCGACCAGCGAATCGGTCGCGAAGTGGACAAATTGTTCGACTATTTCGAAAATCCGTTTAAATATCCGAATTTCAACCATTTACTTGTTTCTCCGCAATTTATGCGTCGCAAGATATACGCTCTGGTTGACGAAGAAATACGTAATGCTAAAGCCGGACGAGAAGCGTGGATCATGTTGAAAATCAACAATCTTGTTGATACCGATGTGATAGGAAAATTATATCAGGCCAGTCAGGCGGGCGTTTCCATACGTATGGTGGTGCGCGGTATTTGTTCGCTGATTCCCGGCGTTCCCGGATTAAGCGAAAATATTGAAGCCGTAAGTATTGTGGGACGTTATTTGGAACATTCGCGATTTTTCATTTTCTGTAATGGAGGAAAAGAACGTTATTATATCTCGTCGGCCGATTGGATGACCCGTAATCTGAACGCCCGAATAGAAGTGGCTGCGCCCATCTATGATGTCAATCTGCAAAAGGAACTGAAATACATTCTCGAAACGCAGTTGAACGATAATGTTAAGGCACGGATCATTGACGCGGGACAGAACAACCGTTACAAACGCAACAACAACCCGCCATTAAATTCCCAAGCCGCATTGCACGAACATTACAGAGATTTCTTGAAAACAGGATCAAACATATAACTTATTTTGTTTATGAATATCAAGACAGTATGGATAACAGTTCTGTTCGTCATCTTGACCTCGTTCATCAATCAAGAATCCGGTTTTTCGGATGTTCCCGTTTTTCTTGACGGTGAAACTTTAACATTCAGGCTTCATTATGGATTCATCACAGGCGGCGAAGCCAAAATTACAGCCAATATAACCAGACTCAACGAGCAGGAGGTTTTTCACAGCGTAGTTGCAGGAAAAACAACCGGCTTGATTGACAAGGTGTACAAAGTGAATGATGTATACGAAAGTTTTTTCAATCCCGTAACCAATCTTCCCGACAAGGCCATCCGTAACATTCGCGAAGGAAATTACCGGTACTACGACGAGGTAGAATTTAATCAGGACGAGATGTACGTGGTGAGCCAGCGCAACGGAAAGGTTTCTGTTCCCAAAAACACGCTCGACATGGCTTCGGTGATGTATTATGTACGGCGGCTCGACCTTACCAAATTGAATGTCAACGATATCATCTCTCTGGATACTTACTTTGGTGATGAATTGTTCCCGTTCTACATTGTTTACAAGGGAAAGGAAACCATTTCGATAGGCTCGGGAAAATTCAGATGTTTCAAGTTTGTACCGATCGTGGAGCCGGGACGTGTATTCGAAAAAAAAGACGACATGACCATCTGGTTTTCCGACGACGAAAACAAAATCCCGATAAGCATCAAGTTCGATATTCTTGTCGGCTCATTCAAATGTGATTTAGTCAAATTTGAAAATCTGAAATACCCCTTGACGGCAAAAATTAAATAACATAAGAATTTTTAACATTTTCAGGCATGAAATTTGTTGTATTTTTGATAACCTTTTAAAAATAAAATCGTATACGTATATAAGAATAAATAGATAATGTGATGAAAAAAGTTTTTTTAATGATGATCGCCACTTGTTTCTTCGGAGCAAAAGGCTTCAGTCAGGAACCGGAAAAGGATAACTCGAATGCTCCCGAAATATCATTCGAGGAAACCACCCACGATTTTGGGAAACTCCCGTTCAAAGGGGTTGCCGAGTGCGAATTTACATTCACCAATACCGGCAAGGAACCTCTGATCATTCAAAATTGTCCGGCGACTTGTGGTTGTACGGTACCTACCTGTCCCAAAGATAAACCCATCAAACCGGGTGAAAAAGGCACCATCAAGGTGAAATTCAACAATACACATATTCCGGGTTCTTTTAACAAGCAATTTACGGTTGTCTCCAATGCCAAAAATTCTCCTGTAAGAATTACCATTAAGGGCGAAATTGGTCAAAATACTGAAGCGCCGAATACCGGAACAGCAGAAAAATAGACTTGTAAATATTATAGCGTTCATGTAAGGCAAGCGGAGCCTGTACGTTTGATCGTACAGGCTCCGCTTGTTATTCTTAATACAGGAATTGTGATTATTCGGTTACTTCGGGAACTACTTTCGTTTCTTTTCCGAAATTGAATATTACCGTAAACCGTAATGTACTGTTCAACGGGTTATTTTGTCCGTATGTGGCAATCAAGTATGAGAAATCAATGCCGACGACGTGCGTTTTCAATCCTACACCCATAGTGAAATACCGGCGATTACCCTTAGTCGGATGTTCGTAAAAAAAACCGGAACGCACGGCAAATATTTCGCGATACAGATATTCGAGCCCCAGCCCGTAAGATATCTCGTGCATTTCTTCTGAAAAACCGCCCGGCGCATCGGAAAACGATTGGAACATGCCCTGTACAACGCCTACATCACGTGATTTTCCTTCTTCAATTTCCCCTTTCGAATTGTAGAGCGGTGGGGTTGGTACCAGCAATTTATTAAAATCAACTGCGAAAGTCAATTTATTGTAACTGTCGAGGTTGAGCCCTGCCGAACCACCTATACGCAGGTTGATAGGGAGAAACGTTTTATGCTGCTCATTTGAATATGTCATCTTGTTCCCGATATTCGAAATGTCGGCGCCTAAAGCCCATGTACCGTTTTTATCGAAAAGTTCCAAATCGGAATGGTAGTACACAGCGATATCGGCGGCAAATGAATTACCGGCTTTGGCTTTTCCTCCGTAGGCAGAAATTCCCGATGAAATATCGGATCGGATATACCGAAAAGCGAGGGCAGCGCTGATTTTTTCGGAAAACAAACGCGAGTAAGCCGCATCAAGAGCAAATTCATTGGGTTTTCCGGTCGTCATCGGATCGCCGTTTAAATCGCGAAAATCAATACTGCCCATATTAAAATACCGCAAGGATGCAGCGATCACCTGCATCTTGTCAATCCGTTTATAGCCGGTGAGGTACAGCAGATTCATATCGTTGATCAACCTGCGTAACCACGGCGAATACGAAAGCGATATGCCTTCTTCTGTCCGGATAAATGCATACTTGGCGGGATTCCAGTGGAGCGAATTGATGTCGGGCGAAGTAGCAACTCCTACGTCGCCCATAGCAGACGAACGCGAATCCGGCGCGATGGTGAGAAACGGAACAGCCGTACTCACACTGTTGATTTCATGTCGTTTAACAGTTGACTGCGCTATTGCAGACAGCACATGAACAAAAATACAAAGAACAATAATGCCTGTTTTATACAAATTCATATTTTGGATTTGAAATCGCAAATTTACACTTTTTTTATTAATATGTTTCATAATATAACGGACAAATAAATTTTTTATTGTATGTACATTCTTTTTCCGAAAATCAGAGAACCGATTCTAACTATGGTAGCGCCTTCCTCAATAGCGATCCGATAATCGTCGGACATACCCATCGAAAGTTCACGGAACGATACATCGTCAGAAAAATATTTTTCACGGAGGTACTGAAAGAATCCTGCCAATCCGCGAAATTCCTCACGTACTGTTTCCATGTTGTCGGTAAAAGTAGCCATGCCCATCAATCCGCATAATCGGATATGTTTGAAACCCAGAACTTCAGGATTTTCCAGTAAATCAATTGCTTCATGTTCACTTAATCCGAATTTTGTTTCTTCACGAGCAATATGTATCTGCAACAGACAATCAACGATGCGGTTGAATTTACCGGCTTGTCTGTCAATCTCTTCAAGAACACGGAAGGAATCCACCGATTGAATCATCTGCACAAAAGGTGCAATGTATTTGATTTTATTGGTTTGCAAATGTCCGATAAAATGCCACAGAGCTTCAGGTATCCGTTCATATTTACCGGTCAATTCCTGTACTTTGTTTTCACCGAATATCAGTTGCCCCGCCTCAATCGCTTCACGTATTTCCGGAACAGTCTTTGTTTTACTTACGGCAACAATTTTGATATGCGGTGGAATATGCAACCGTAATTCATTAATATTTTGGGTTATATGATTCATAAATTAATCATTTCACAACGCAAAGATAAAACAGAAAATTGATCATACAATATTATTATGTAACCTTTTTCATTTCTTTACGTATACTAAATTTTAAAAAAATAAGGTTAAACAACATAAAATTGAAAATTGTTATCTACCTTTACCCTTTTATTATAAAAATCAACCATTATGTCCCAAGTTATCGGAGAAATAGTACAGGTGATCGGGCCTGTTGTGGATGTCAGTTTTGAGAAGACATCAGGTAAGTTGCCCCATATTCATGATGCACTTGAAGTAAAACGCAGTGACGGACAAACCGTTATTTTGGAAGTACAGCAGGATATTGGCGAGAATACATTACGTACCATCTCTATGGACTCGACTGACGGTTTGCAGCGTGGGATGGAAGTTGTGTCGCTTAATGGCGCCATCCGTATGCCCAAAGGCGACAATGTGCGCGGACGGCTGCTCAATGTGATCGGCGATGCTATTGATGGCATGGAGCAAGTTGCGAAAAATGGCTACGGTATTCATGGTCAACCGCCCAAGTTTGAGGAATTGACCACCCAATCCGAGGTTTTGTTTACCGGAATCAAGGTCATTGACCTGTTGGAACCTTATGCCAAAGGTGGTAAAATCGGGTTGTTTGGTGGCGCCGGCGTCGGTAAAACAGTCATTATCATGGAATTGATCAACAATATTGCCAAAAAATATTCCGGCATGTCTGTATTTGCAGGCGTAGGCGAACGTACCCGCGAAGGGAACGACCTGCTCCGCGAAATGATCGAATCAGGCGTTATTAAATATGGCGAGGAGTTCAAAAAATCAATGGAGGAAGGCGGTTGGGATTTGTCGAAAGTGGACAAGGAAGCGCTCAAAGAATCGCAGGCTACACTGGTGTTCGGCCAAATGAACGAACCGCCCGGAGCACGTACCAATGTTGCGCTTTCGGGATTAACCATTGCCGAATCGTTTCGCGATGGCGAAGGTACAGGTAAAGGACGTGACATCCTGTTTTTTGTTGACAATATCTTTCGTTTCACACAAGCCGGATCGGAGGTATCCGCATTGCTGGGACGTATGCCTTCGGCCGTAGGCTATCAACCTACGCTGGCTACCGAAATGGGACTGATGCAGGAACGTATCACTTCTACTAAAAACGGTTCCATCACTGCCGTCGAAGCCATTTATGTGCCTGCCGACGACTTAACCGACCCCGCGCCTGCCACCACATTCGTACACC
>Ga0082212_10010599_pt1 | contig 11777 bp, 9 predicted proteins | sample TergutNt197P3_FD_71548 | JGI IMG/M metagenome (GOLD analysis project Ga0082212, IMG submission 71548) | Neocapritermes taracua P3 segment gut microbial communities from Petit-Saut dam, French Guiana - Nt197 P3 | ecosystem: Host-associated > Arthropoda: Insects > Digestive system > Gut ... | reverse complement strand
AACCCTCTGGAGAAACTTTTAATATTATTCCCCCTACCGGTGATCCTAAAGAATGGTAAAGTAGGCGTAAAAAACATTTCAAGCTAGAGTAGATTGTAACTTTCATCCATCATGAAAACTCCAATTTGCCGCTGTGCCTATCAAATAATTATCGAATAAAAGTATGGAAAGGGATAGGCTTGTATTATTCGAATTAACTATCTTGATAGATCCAGCGACAAATTGGAGTTTGCAGAAATCACAACAACTCTTCCGGTGTAATGGCGCTTAAGTCCCTGGCAATTAAGTCAGGTCCCGCCGCTTTTATTGCGTCTTCGGGAAAGCTTGTAAGCAGGGCCAGGCAGCGCATGCCGGCTGCTTTGGCAGCTTCTATGCCTCCGATTGAATCTTCGATTACCCAGCAGCCGGCTGGTTCTTCGTCCAGCCGGGATGCGGCTTCCAGAAAAAGGTCGGGGAAGGGTTTTTGCCGTTCTGCATCCAGGCCGTTTACCATGGCGTCAAATACTTTGTTTCTGGCGGCGGCTTCTATGGCAGCGGCCAGCCCGATGTTATCGGACCACATTTCGTTGTTGATAAGTCCGACGGCTTCCAGATTTGCCATCATTTTAATATGTTCGGAGGCAGTTACCAGTGCTGTTTTTAGTCCAAGCTCTCTGCAATGATGAAGAAAATCTATTGCTCCGGGCAGCGGTTTAAGGTCTCCGGGCTTTTTAATAAGATCTGTATATATTTCGTAGGTTTTTTCTTTATCCCGTTGTATGTTAAAAGCTTTTACCTGATACTTTTCCGCAACTCCGCCCAAAAAGCTGTTTTCTCCCAGACCGACAAAAGGATGAAAATCTTCGTGCGTAACATCTACGCCGTGTGTTTCCTTGAACATAAGCCGGCCCGCTTCTGCGATAAACCATTCGGAATCGCATAGTACTCCGTCCATGTCAAAAACAACTGCTTTTGTTTTGCTCATAAATACCTCTTTGGTTCTCCGCCGTTTAAGATCGCATAGAGCTCAATATAACTTTTTGCCGTACCCGAAGCGATTTTATTAATCAATACTTCTTCGACCTGAAACAGCCCGACTTCACTGGACATATCAATCCGGATACAGATGGGTTTTTCTTTTCCCGCTTCTATAACAAGTTCTTCGATAGCCTGGGCAGAATACTGATGTATGTCGCCGACACGCGGACCGCCTGCAATTATCAGGGGAATCCGTGCGCGGCCTTTTTTCATATCACAGCCGTCGGCAACCTGCACTATGCCTGCTTCCAGAGAATGTATTGCCCTGGTTCCCATGTGGCCGGAGATTGCCTCTATTGCCATGGAACGGATCATCACCTGTTTCTGAATTGAATTGCTGTAAACTTTGGCAAGGATTTTGCTGATTATGGGATACGACATGTATACACTGTGAAGTTCGTGATCCTGCCGTCCTACACCCATTCCCGAGTCGTGGAGAAAGGCGCCCAATAGTACTGCAGAAAGACTATCCTCGAACTCTGCAGCTTCCTCTTTTTCGAGGCTTGTCTTTACATCCGCTTTCCGGAGCAGTTCCATCATAATTATAGCGTTAAACGCCACAGTCCGCATATGAACCGGACCGTGATCGTTGTACTTAAGCCTGACTATGGAAACTTCATTTGCGTATTCCTGCATCGCCTGGATTTCGTCGTCTTGCAGCAGAAATTCTGCAATTTGTTCTGTTTTTCCCGAAAGATTTAAGGAACGTACCTGTTCGAGTATTTTGGTATCCATGGCCAGTTCTTTACCGGATCTCACTCACATTCTCCTAACTTAATGCTGTGCCCGGCAATACGCCGGGTTTGCTCCCCGTTAAATTTCCGGGGCATTTGCCAAAAGATAATCCTCCGCTTCTTTGCTCCAAAGGCCGTTGTTTCGCTGACAGATTTCCGCTAATCCGGAGTAGAGCTGTCCCAATCCATCGGCATTTGCTTTACCCTTTTCGGCAAAGTCTTCTATGGCAGCAAGGGGGAATTTTTTGTTGGTATATATCAGTTTTTTTCCTCCGGGGATTTTGTCCAGCTCTATGGTTGTTTCCGGTACGGCATTAAGTCCGCCGATATGGGTGATCATAAATACGGGGTTAAGTATTCCTTTTGCCATTAAGTCCAGCGATTCAATCATGTCTGCGGTATTGCCTCCGCTGGTTCCGACAATGTGGTGGCTTTCGTAATGGACATTATAAAAATTGAACATGGCGGAAAAAGAAGTGTCCGTGGGGCCGGCAAAGAAATTCAGGCATCCGTCCTGGCCTAAAAGGGCGTCTCCCATTTCTATTACCGGCTTTACCGGAGCAAAGACAAACACATCGTCAAAACCCTTGCCGTCGTTAAGCTTTTTAAGATGAGTAACAGGATCGGACAGATCTTTTGTGTTTACATAGATCAATTCAACGCCGTTTTTCTTTGCATCTTCTGCAGTTAAAAGGCTTTCCGCCCTTTTTAACCTTGCATCGTCAATGTCGGTTACAATTACCCTGGATGCCCTGCGGGGAGCGTGAATTGCATAGTCAATTGCACCAAGGCCCATGGGGCCTACCGAAGCAAGAAGGGCAAGGGAGCCGCCTTCTGCAATTTCCATATTGTGTACATACGAGCCGTTTGATGTGTGGTACTGTGCATGGAAGGCGCCTATAATACAGGACACCGGCTCGGCTAAAGAACCCATAAAGAAATTATCTACATGATAGGGAAGGAGGCAGCCCATTTCCATTATTTCTTTTGGGATAATAATATACGTGGCGTCCCCTCCTATGTACTCGTAGGAATAGCCGGGCGCCCAAAGAGTTGGTTTTCCTTTTTCGTCCGGATAATTTACGGCAGGCTGAATTGCAAAACGATCCCCTTCTTTAAATTGGCTTTTCCATTTGGATCCTATTTTTTCCAATACTCCGCAGAATTCATGGCCTATCATAACCGGCTGTTTTGGCAAATCGTGCCGTATTCTTTTGTGGGCTTTTCCCTGAAGGGCCAGTTTATGGCTGGACATACAAATGGAATCGGACACAATCCGGGCCAGTATTTCATCATCTTTAATTTCCGGAAGTTCGAACTCCTCCAGTCGTAAATCATTTACTCCGTAAAGTCGAACAGCTTTTGTTTTCATCGTTTCTCCTCGCTCTATGCTTCGCGCTTTGCACTGCACGCTTCGCTAATTAAGATTAAAAAGTTTATACAAAAAAACTAACAGTTTATAATACATAAAGGGGACTATTCTTAAAATACGCCAGGGCTTCTGAAAGCAATAGCCAATCCATTCAAAACCCCGTTCAAAAACCTTGCGGGAGGGGTGCCGCTTGCGCTCGGCAAAAACATCAAACAGATCGCTGCACCACAGCCGCAGTCCGTTGTTAAGCTGCATATCGTTACGGGCAATCCAGCGCTCGCCGCCTTTAACGCCGTTTCCAACCAAAAGAAGCGAAGGCGCTGCTTTTCTGATTGCCTGGAGTATGGTAGCTTCTTCCTGGTGCTTAAAGTTTCCTACATACCGGCCGACAATTCGCAGCTGGGGAAAAGTCTGGCGAATATTTTTTTCCGCCCGTTTAAGGCTTCGCATCTTTCCGCCCAGAAAGTAAACTGACAGTTCTCTTTTTTCCAGGCAGGAAAGAAGATTAATAACAAAATCAAAAGGCATGTAACGGTATATTTTTATCTTTTTAAGAAAACGTACACCCTTAACAAGGCTCTTGGAAATGGGAATGACCATGGCTGCGCGTTGCACAAAAGGACGGTATTCAAAATGATTCTTTGCCCGCAGGAGATCCCAGACAGAAAGGAGTATTATATCGTGCCCCTGACCGTCCTTTAATAAGCTGTAGACGGCGTCTTCCAGCTGTTCCGGAGCTACGATATCCAGAGGTACTCTTAATAGGCTGGTCCGCTCTATCGCAGTGTCGTTTTCCACCACGCCCTCTCCATCAGGATAATTTTAGCTGCTGCCGCTCCGTAAAGGGCTGCCGTTTCCGTACGCAGAATCGTATCGCCAAGACTTACCGTTTTAAACCCGGCATTAACAAAGCGATTCGCCTCAGCGTCAGAAAAACCTCCTTCGGGACCCACCGACAAGACAAGCAAATGAGGCTTATTGTAAAGATACCGGTGAAAACCGCCCTTTTCAAGTGGGTTATTCAAAGTCAGGGAACCTTCGTTGCCTGGTATACTCAACTGATTTACATTGACGGCCTGAGGGCTGAATAATAATCCCAGTGCTTCCTGTGTACCTTCGATACTGAGGCAATCTGTTTGCAGTTTTTCCCAATAGGCAAAAAGCTCATCGGCGCTGAGTACCGCATGTACTTGGGTGTCAATAAGAGAGCCGCTTTGCTGACGGGCTTCTTTTACAATACGCCGCCATCTGTTTATCCGCTCTTCGGCTTCTCTGGGTACGCTGCGTTCCGAAATAAAGGGAACTACTTCGCTGATTCCAAGTTCTGCAGCCTGCCGGACAATCAGATCCATTTTGGTTCCCTTGGGTAACGCCTGAAACAAGATAATTGACGGTAATACAATAACGGGTGAATCGCCGCTTATTTTCGAGGTCGGAACAGTGTTGTTTGCAAGAGAAACAGAACCTGTTAAGGTTCGCTTGTCTATGCTGAGTACTATTACATTTACTTGCTGGGTAATAGTTTCTTTATTTTTCTTTGTATCGGTGGTTGGTTTAAAGTCAGGTAAAACTGCCTGGAAAACAGCGCCGGGTTTTAGCCGCCGAACATGTACCAGATAGTGGTAATCTTCGCCCCTGAGCCGGACAAGGCCTTTCTTGTCCGGTTTTTCTGTTAGAAGGAATTGCAAATTATGAAGCCAGCGGCAGGGAAGTGTCTGCTTCTTCCTGCAGCGCTTTTAACGTTTTGCTGGCCTTCATCAGCTGCATAAAGTTGCCGCTCCTTAGTATGTTTACCGCTTCCTGAAGCTGTACATCGTATTCCAGATCGTAGACCGGGGCAATTACCGTACGGTTCATCTCGTTGCGGATCAGCCGGCGGAGGAGTGTAACATCCAGGCTGTACTTGGCGTTTAGTTCTTTTGCAAAATTGTCCACTTGGACATTTGTAGCTTTTGGGTTCTGTTCGATAAATGCGGGAATTGCATTGGACGCAATAAGTTCTTTAAGCATTTCCGCATCGCCGGAAGAAAACTCCGGAAACAGCACTTCCATGTCCGGCGGAATGCCAATCTTGTCTATGTTTACATCGCTGGGAGTATAGTATCTTGCAGTGGTAATTCTAAAGCCGGCATTGCCTCCTACGGGAAATACCCGCTGTACCGAACCTTTGCCGAATGTTTTTTCTCCGACAAGGTATGCCCGGCCTCTGTCTTTCATGGCGCCGGCTACTATTTCCGAAGCGGAAGCGGAACCTCTGTTTATTACCAGCACTACCGGCATATTCTGAGGCACAATCGATTTTCTGCCGGCAGTGTAAACTTTGTTTTCTGCAGGAATCCTGCTCTTGGTGGAAACAATTGTTCCGCCTTCGAGGAATAATTCACAAACTCCCACTGCTGCATCCAATAAGCCGCCGGGGTTGTTACGGAGGTCAATTATCAAAGACCGGTAATTGTTCTTTTTAAATTCTTCCAGGGCTTCTCTGGTTCTGCGGACTGTCATGGGGGTAAAGGTGATTATCCGGATATAACCTATGTCGCCGATCATGTCGTACTTGATTACCGGCACTTCGATAACCGCTCTGGTAAGTGTTACGGGGAATTCCAGATTAGCCCCGCGCCTGATAAGTAATTTTACACTGGTACCCGGTACCCCCCGGAGCCGGGAAAGCACCGCATCCATGGAAAGGACATCGGTTACCTCTCCGTCAATTTCGAGTATTAAATCCCCGGGATTAATCCCCGCCCGCCAGCCCGGCGTGTCTTCGATGGGTGCGGATACTTCAACATAAGGAGGAGTCCCGTCCGGTTTAGCTTCCAGCGGTTTGCTGATGTAGAGCCCAACCCCGCCGAAACGGCCGGAGGTAGTATCGGTTAAATCTTCGTATTCACGTGCAGGAAGGAAAGCCGAATGCGGATCATCCAGAGAATCCAGCATCCCCTTCATGGCGCCTTCGAACAGTTTCTGGGCTTCTACTTCGTCCACATAGTTTTGCTGGATAAAATCAAACACATTCTGAATAAACGACGGATAATTCCGTTCAGAACCGGAGAGGCTCTGGGCTTCGGCACGAACAGAAGCAATAATAAAAACCGATCCCAGAACAAGCCCGGATAATACCCAAATAAGGGAAGTGCGTTTCTTATTTGATTGTTTGTTCATGGTTCTATTGTAAGTTTTTTGCCCTGTTTTTGCAATCTAGTGATGGAAAAGTTCTTATACTATTTTCCCATGGTAAATATTCTATTTAGCTATATCCCGGCACTGCTTAGCTGGGCTGCGGTTTGTTCGTTGCTGCGGACCAGGCGTCTTGCTATCAGCTTGGAAAGAAATATGCCGTAGTGTGGATATTCCCGTATAACGTTAATAAAAGTTTTTTGTGTCAGCAGAATAAGTTTGCCCGGACTGGTAGCCTTGATCGTAGCGGATCGCCGCTGGTTAAGCAGGAAGGACATCTCCCCCATAAAGATATCCTGGGGCGAAAGGGTTCCGACAGGCTGGTCGTTGTGGATTACATCGAAGGTACCGGCAGAAATATAGTACAGATAATCGCTGGGTTCTCCTTCCCGCAGAACTATATCGCCTTTTTTTACAATAACTATCTGCTCGCGGGAAAAACCAACCGGCACTTCGTGTTCTACCGAAGTATCGTGCTTGATGATCAAGGCAACCTGGTTCCCTTTGGCATTGTACTTTAATTCACTGAAAAGAGAAGCAGCCATCTTGATTCCCCGGCCATGAAGGCTGTACTTATCCTGGTTGGTTATTTTTTCGATATGGGCTTTAACATCAAAACCTTTTCCTTCGTCCTGGATAATAAAGATCGATCTGTCCTGTTTAATCTCCCAGTTAAAGGTAACTTTTTTTGATGCAATTGCCGGGTCTTTGCATTTTTCTGCAATTAAATCGATCGAGGAAATTTCGCTTTCCAGAGCTTTGGTTTTTTCTTCATAAGAAATATCGCAGTTGCCGTGTTCAATGGCATTGACAATAAGTTCTGCCAAAGCCAGCTGCAGGTGCATCTTACTGTCCGGGTTGATAAGGCCTCGTTGGGCAAGGATCGTGGCGCCGATACCGGAATAAAGGGGCACTGCAAGAAGGTCGTTATTTATGGTAAAACTGCCGGAAGCGCCTTCCAGAAGGTTTTTGGTAAATTCCCGCTGAAAAATAATCTGGTAGTTCTGTTCGATTATCTGGATGCTTTTTACCAAATGTGTTCTAAGCCTGAAGTTATCCAGAAGAGTAAGAACGTTAATAGATTTGTATTTTTTTATAAGCGCTTCTTCTGTGTCCATTTCGTGGGAAAAAAGACCGATGATCCCAAAATTCAGTATCCATTTATCATTTTTTATATGGTTGATAATACCTTCTATATTTATTTTAGGATCCGAAAAGTTAATAACAACCAGTTCCGGCAGGGCATAGTTAAGGAATTCGAGAATTTCGTCTTCGCCAATCAGGAAGAACAGATCGTAGTTGTGATCGGGAATTTGCTGAAAGGCAAATTCCACCAATTTCCGAATTTCCGGATCTGAATTAATAATACCCAGTGTACTCATGCATACACCGCCTCCTGGCGGTGAACTATGATAATTTCCCTGCGCTCGCGAACGGAACCCGCATTATTCTTTTTCAGCAGCCTCCGGTAATAATACTAATTCTACCGGCCCTCCTGCAAGTAGTTCTGCTGTCAGGGAACAAAGTTCTGCTGCCGTTACCGAACTGTAAAGGCCGGGACGCTTTGCCAAATGGGACAGGGGGGTATTGGTAATAACGGTAAAGTTCGCCAAATTCCGGGCCACAAATCCGTTGTTTTCCATACCGCGCTCAAAGCTTTTTATCAGTGCTTCTTTTGATCGTGCAAGGGTTTCCGCATCCGCTGTTTGAGAAAGGAGCGTGAGCTGTTCTTTTACCGCTTCCCTGAGTTCTTCCTGGCGTCCGGGATCGCAGATAAAGTAGATTTCCAGAGTTAGTTCTCCGACAGGCGCAGGGCTAAAAGATACTCCGGCATAAATTGAATATACCCCGCCCAATTTTTCCCGTATTTGATCGGTTAAAACAATTTCCAGATAATCGTTAAGTGTCAGAGCGGCGGCATTATCTGCTTCGGTCCAGGTTTTGGAAACGAAATAGCCCATAAAAACGATGCATTTTTCTTCTTTTCCTTTATGAATGATCTTTTCTGTTTTTTCCGGCCGGTGTATTTCCGGATCGGCCCATCTGTTCCATCGCGGCAGGTCATTATTCGGGATAGCCGCCAAATACTGCTCTATCAGTTTTTTTAACTCCTCTCTGTCACCCAGGCTTCCTGCAAGAACAAGGGTAAAATCCGCCGGGTTCAGGGCCAGGTTTAAAAAGGCCAGGGCGGCTTTTTCGTTTACATGATCCAAATCGGACAGCTCCAGCGGCTGGAACAGCGGATGATTAGAATGAATTAAACGGTACTGTTCTTTGGAAAAGAATCTTTCCGGGTTGTCTCCCTCCTGGAGCAGTCTGGTTTTTTGATAATCCAATACCATGGACAAACCGTTTTGATCGATGCGGGGCTGGGTAAAAGATGCATAGAGCAGCTGAAACAAATCAGGAAGACCTTTTAAGGAAGATGATCCCCGAAGGCCGCGCGTATGGGTTCCGGCCCAAAACGACAGAGAAAGCTGTTTGCCGGAAAGGAAATCCATCAGTTCCGGCTTGGAGAGTTCTGCAAGACCCGAAGCGCTTTGTATTTCCGCAGCAAACCGGGCGGAGTGAAGCGCCTCTTCCGGAGAAAAGCCAAATCCTTCCAGTATTGCTTCGCCGGCCGGCAGTACAGCATTTAAAGTGCCGCCGCGGGCAAGGGCAAAATAGTCCAGTTCGTTGTTTTTATTGGCTGTAGCCATAAGAATAAGGCGCATACCGTTGCTTAATTCCCATATCTCAGCTCCCGACTCATCTTTGGTAATTCGGGTAATTGAACCGGGTTCGGCAATTTCTGTTAAAAAACCGGAAACAGCCGCTCTTTCTGCAGGGGGCGTAACATCGGCATTACGGCTTTTGCTGACCATTGCGGCAATGTCATTTACGTCAGGAAGCCCGGCTGATTCGGCTTCCGGAGCAGTAATAATTGCCAAAAGGTCGTCTTCTGCATAGTACGATCGCACTGCAGCATTTATTGTTGGCAGTCCAATGCCGGGAAGAAGCTGCCCTATCGCATAGAATTCCCATTCCGGATCCAGGGCAGCCTGTTCACGAAAATAATCGGCAGTCAGTTCGTCAAGATATCTGTCAGATTCGCGCCTGTCCTTCTCTGCTGCTACCCTTTCCATATCGGAAAGAAGATCGCTTTTTGCCCGTTCCAGCTCTGATCGGGTAAAGCCGTAACGAAGGAGCCGTTCTTTTTCCAGAAGAAGCGCTTCCAGCGATTCTCCGCTGCGCCCGGCTTTAGCATTGGCAGCCATAATATAGTACCGGGAATTTTGTCCGTAACGGCTGTTCCAGGAGCCGGCAGCCAGATATGGGGTGTCTTCGGAGGATATTTTTTCCTCATAGCGGAAATCCAGCATCATTTCTATCAGATAGTCGATGAGGGATTCCCTGTAATCCTTAAGGGTTTCTTCTCTGGCCTGGGGGCTGCGTTTGTAGTAGAGGTATACCGTAGAACCGGGCAGTTCTTCGTCGGTAATAACTGCTGTTGTTAATTCGCCCTTTTGCGGATCGGGCAGCTCAAAGTAAGGCCTGGAAAGGGATGTAACCGGGGAAGGGGCGCTGAAGTGGGCGGCCAATTCCTTTTCCAGAACTGCTCCGTTAAAATCGCCTACAAGGATTATTGCCATGTTATCCGGCCTGTACCAGCGCTGATAAAAATCAATAAGCCTTTCTGCCGGAGCATCCTGGATTATTTCCGGCAGTCCGATTGGAAGCCGGTCTGCAAAGCGGGAACCGCGAAAGATAAGCGGCAATATTTGACGCCTTACTCTTTCCCATGCGCCAAGACGTGTCCGGTATTCTTCCAGAATTATAGAGCGTTCTTTGTCCACATCTTCGGGATTAAAGGTAACTGCCCACGTCCAGTCGTCTATTATGGAAAGGGCGCGTTCGGGGATCCGTTTTATTCCGTTTACATCCTGTTCGACCGGAGTTTCTATACCATAGACTGTTTCTTCAAAACTTGTATGGGCGTTTACTTCCGGGCCAAAACGCATACCCAGAGAACGCAGGTAATTAACCAGTTCCGCCCCGGGAAAACGACGGGTCCCGTTGAACGCCATGTGTTCGACAAAATGGGCAAGCCCCTGTTCGTCATCATTTTCCAGAATAGACCCCGCGTTGACCGCCAGGGTTAGATACGCCCGGTTCGCCGGAAGGGAGTTTTCCAGGATATAGTACCGTAAGCCGTTGGGCAGCGTACCCGTTCGCAAACCAGCCATGGCGGGAAGCGGATCCCCCGCCCGCCCCAGGTTTCCGTAGGCGGAAGTTCCCGGCAAAGGGAAAACCGGGTCATTATCCGCAAAAACCCCTGCGGAAAAACCAACAATAAGGAAAAAAACAAAAAACCGCCGCGTAAATTTTCCAAAAATGGCGAATTTATCAATATTCATGTTTTTTAGTATACCAAATATTACTTTCTATGCTATACTATATATGAAAAAATGGAGGCTTTAATGAGACTTTTAACCAGGTCCGATTTTGACGGCCTAGCCTGCGGCGCTTTACTTGAATACCTAGGGATCATCGATGATTACAAATTTGTCCATCCAAAAGATATACAGGACGGACTGGTGGAAGCTACTTCCAATGATATTCTGGCAAATATCCCCTATGTAAAGGGCTGTAAACTGTGGTTCGACCACCATTACAGCGAATCGGAACGGCTGGGCAAAGAAGTTTATTTTGAAGGCGAATCGCGGGTTGCCCCCAGTTGCGCCAGGGTAATATACGATTACTATGACGGGCCGAACAAACTAAGCCGTTTTAACGAAATGCTTGAATTTGTAGACAGGGTCGATTCAGGAAACCTTACGAATGATGAAATTCTGAACCCTACCGGCTGGATACTTTTGGGTTTTATTATGGATCCACGGACCGGCCTTGGGCGTTTCCGTAATTTTACCGTCAGCAATTATGATTTAATGAAAATGCTCGCCAAAGCCTGTGTTGATAAATCCATAGACGAAATACTTGCCATGAGTGATGTACAGGAACGGGTAGATGTATACCAGGAACAAACCGAAGGCTTTAAGGTAATGATCAAAAAATACGCCAAAGCGGAAGGTAATGCGATAATAATGGACCTTCGCGGCGTGGAAACGATTCATGCGGGCAACCGTTTTTTAATCTATACGCTCTACCCCGATCAAAATATTTCCGTCTGGATAATCGACGGCAAAAACAAACAAAATGTCGCCATTACCGTTGGTTACAGCATTATAAACCAAACAGCCCATGTCAATGTTGGCAGTCTGCTTTTAAGCTATGGCGGCGGCGGTCATGTTCAGGTGGGCACCTGCCAGGCCGACTATGCCGATGCCGACCGGGTAATACGGGAAATTATTGAAGCGGTAAAATAGCCGCTGTTACCGGACTTTTATTCACAAACGAGGTTCTTCATTACTGCCGTGCAGATGTTAACATCAAGGTGTTTCAGCGCAAGATCGTCAAAACAGTTCATTATCCTGTTG
>Ga0082212_10010598_pt1 | contig 11778 bp, 5 predicted proteins | sample TergutNt197P3_FD_71548 | JGI IMG/M metagenome (GOLD analysis project Ga0082212, IMG submission 71548) | Neocapritermes taracua P3 segment gut microbial communities from Petit-Saut dam, French Guiana - Nt197 P3 | ecosystem: Host-associated > Arthropoda: Insects > Digestive system > Gut ... | reverse complement strand
TCAATGGTTTCCTGTTTGACGTCCATCACCTGCATGGCCGTGGTCATGGTTTGCGTGTCGGCATTGCCTAGGGCACCGAGAGCGAAATACAGAATCATCCCGCCGCAGACGATGAGTGCCGAACCTTGCAACAGGTCGGCCCAGGCACAGGCTTTCAAACCGCCCAGAAAAACGTAACTCGCGGCAATGAACCCGATGATCCAGCCGAGTGTGGTGATGGTGAGCGGGTTGCCGGTGAAAATGTTGTCGCCCGCCGAATCCAAAACGATGTGAACGTCTTTGAAGAACACCAAATACGGCTTGGCTCCGGAATAAATGACCGTCGCACTCGTCACAAAGACGAGTATGAGAATCATCGAAAGCGACATAAGCGTCCGTGCCGATCTGTTATAGCGATATTCCAAAAATTCCGGGATCGTGTAAATACCCGCCTTGAGAAAACGCGGCAGGAAGAAAAACCCCACGATAATCAGCGTGACCGCCGCGATCCATTCGTAACTGGCAATCGCCAGGCCGAGGTTTTTGGCTCCCTGGCCGGACATGCCGACGAATTGTTCCGTTGAAATATTCGCCGCGATCAGCGAAAAGCCGATCAGCCACCACCCCAGTCCGCGTCCGGCCAGGAAGTAGGACTCGCCGCTGTCCTGTCCTTTGCGGCTCATCGAAACGCCGATGAACACGACCAGAAAGAGAAAGCCGAAAAAGACAATGGCGTCAATCAGCATCGGGTTGATCGCCCCGAGTATCGATACCTGTTCCATCTGAAACCACCTTTACGTAACAAAAAATTGATTGAAACGACACAAACGTGTCACAAACATACCTCTCTATTTGAAATAGAATAACCAATTTCCCTTCAGATTTCAACGATCCCCGAAAAAACTTATTGATAGGGCAAACTGCCGATGCGGAGTGTCGTGGCCGTAAAGGAGGATGGTAAAACAGGGGCGAGTTTGACCAGCCAAGCGGAAGTGTCGCGGTCAACCACGAGCAGGACATGCCCCCTATCTTGCGACAATGCGATTTCGTCATCGGCAGCGTGCTCGGCGTGCCAGGTTCGCATTTTTGCGATGAGGGCATCCCGAGTCATGCCAGTTTGTTGAAGATACCAGGTCAACAATAGCGGATCGCATGAGTCGATCAATGCAACACGTGCCTCGCCGGTTGGGCGAATTGTTCCCGATTCAGTCAGTACGAAACCGTGTTCAACACTTTCGCTGTTTTGCGTAATTTTGCCATGTTGCCAAGAAAGTGACGTATCAGGCGACTTTGGTGTTAATATTTGTCGATCAAACAAGAGCGACGGCTCATTTTGCCTTTCGCAATACGAGGCAACGCGTTCGTAAATTCCCAGCGATTGTTGTGTTCCCCAAAACGGGTCGAAAAACGGATTGGCCCGAATCGGATTCGTGTCGTAAGGACGGACAACCATCTCAACATGTTGCAGGACAGAGACTTTCGACTGCCCGCGAAATCGCCATGACGTGTCAAATTTTCGGTTTGGGGGCTCAGTCGCTCGTTGCCCTGTGGGGAAAATGCGTTCCCATGTCAGCCAGTCGGCCTCGGCGGGAATGAGTTCCAGCCCGTTTTGGTCGGCTTGCAACAAGGGATAACGCACCGTCGCACAATCGTCAACGCCGTAATGATACGTCAGGTCGATATAGTGCGCAAATGTACGGTTATTAACCAGCGTGACTACCGGCGGACGGTTTTGCTCCCAACTTTCGCCAAGCTCAATCAAATCGAACGACATAACCAGCACGACCGGTGCCGATGCGTAAGCCTTTTCAAAATAAAGCGTTGCCGTTTCGATGTCACCGTTTTGCCGATGCCAACAACCGAGCAGATATGCCGCATAAAAGAAATCGGGGCGTTCTGTAAGAATTTCCTCAAAATCGCACCTTGCTTGTTCGCCAAACAAACGCCCCGGAAGCCATTGTCCCGGCATTGCGATTTCAGAGCCACTATCAGTCGGCCTCGGAAACAGATAACGCAGGCAAGTTGCGTAATTCTGGTCGTCATATACGCGATTGGTTGTGGGAGATATATGAAATGCGCCCGAAAGCCATTCACATGAAGAAAGCTCCCAGTCTCGCTCATTTGCCCATTGTTGGGCAATGCGCATGATCGATGATGGCGTTTCCGGCAGGCCAGGCGGCGTAAACAGTTGCCAGTCATCACTTTCGACACGCGTCGGCAATTGTGGAAAGAACTTCTCGCCAAGCGATTGTGGCAGAAACGGCTTGACATACAACCGACCGAAAAAAAACGTGAGTATCACAAGCAACAACAAGGCGGTCAATGTAAACCCTGTGATGGTCAACACATTGCCTGTTGCGCGTTTCATTCCATACAACCCATGTTGATTATTTTTGATTCACCGTGACCGCTCATCATTTCTTTCATTGTAGGCTGGAACAATTCAAACAACAAGGGCGGTGGTTTTTCCAAAATTTCTCGTTTTCCCTGTTGACACCACATCGCCTCACTGCTATGATGATCGCATCTGCTATGCTAATAGCATGACACATCAAACGCAACAAAGGGGAGCAAATGACATGGCGAAGAAAAAAACGATCTTTGATCTCGGCAAACGGGAACGGGAAATTCTCGAGGCCGTGCTCAAGCTGGGGGAGGTTTCGGTCAACGACGTGCTTGTGGAACTCCGTGATCCGCCGAGTTATTCGACGGTGCGGGCGATTCTCGGCCAGCTCGTGCGCAAGGGCAACCTCAGTTTCCGCGACGACCGCGGACGCTATCTCTACAAGGCACTCACGACGAAAGAATCGGCGCAAAAGTCCGCCCTCAAAGACCTTGTCTCGACAATTTTCTACGGCAAGGCGTCCGACGTCATCGTGACGCTGCTCGACCTCGCAGGCAACACGCTCACGCCGGAGGAAATCGACCGCATCAAAACCAAAATCAGTTCCGCCCAACAAAACCCACCGCAATCCGATCCGGTCGCTGCGCTGCGCTCCGTTCCCGGCTGCCATTGCAAGGAGAAATCATTATGACCACAACACTATTTCCGCTTCTTGTCGAGCTTGTGATCTTCGCGACATTGCTTCCGTTGGTGGCGATGCTCGTTTGTTGCCTGTTCCGCAAAAAATCGGCGGCATTTCGTTGCCAGGTTTGGGGACTCACCATGCTGGGACTGCTGGTTTTTCCGGTCGCAAGCGGTTTGCTTCCCCGAGTATTTCCCGCACTTCCCGCCGATGTCAGTCAGGCCGATGCGACAATTCCCACTGTTGCGTCTGTCATTGCACCCGTTGTTACGCATGTTGTTACACCTGTCCCTGCGGAATTGCCGCACGAAGTACAATGGCAACAAACGCAATGGCAGCCGGGAACGCAATGGCAGCCGGGAACGGAGCGAAGCGCAGTGACCGGATCGGAAACGGTTCGTAGCGCAGTGACCGGATCGGAAACGGTTCGTAGCGCAGTGACCGGATCGGACGCGGAAGAATCCGGTCACTTCACTTCGCGCGTTTCTTCTGCCGTAGCGCAAAGTTCCCGGCTGCCATTCACGTCGGCCTTCGATTACAAAACGACCATCGTCATTGTTTGGCTGTGCGGCGTGTTGCTTGCCGGATGGTCGCTGGGCATGTCGATGCTGGCGGCACGAAAACTCGTGCGATTGCGCACCGTTTCGGTCAGTGATCCGGTGTGGCTGCAATGCTGTGCGCAGACGACGCGCATGTTGCGGCTTCGCAAAACGCCGCGTTTACTGCTGTGCGAAAGCACCACCGTGCCGATGGTCGCGGGCTTTCTTTGCCCGGTGGTTCTGCTCCCGAACGATATACAAAGCGAGGAAATCCGGTCACTGCGCTACGCTCCGTTCCCGGCTGCCATTTCGTTCCCGGCTGCCATTTCGTTCCCGGCTGCCATTCTCGTGCATGAACTGTCGCACATCAAACGGCGCGACCCCTTGTGGTTGCTGGTTTGCCGGATCGTTTGCGTCGTGTATTGGTTTCACCCGATGGCGTGGTTCGCCGCAAGAAAGGTGCGTATCGAACGGGAACTCGCCTGCGACGACATGGTGCTCGAAAATACGGTACTTGAAAGTGATAGAGAGGCCGTCCCCGATCGGGCGACACTGTACGCATCGCTGTTACTCGACCTTGCGACGAAACTCCCACGGCACAGCCCGTATTCGGGGCTGACCGTCAGCATGGCTCGCAAAAATCAGGTCGAAGACCGCATCGACGCCATTCTTGATACGACAAAAAAACGCTCGCCGCTCACCCGCCGCACCGCCTGGACGATGCTCGTGTTGCTGCTCATGGCCGTTTGCACCGCAGCAAGTCTCTCGCCGCTGACGCCGTTTCAATGCGCCAAAGCCGCCAAACCGATGACCATCACCGGGCAGGCCAACACGGTGTCAATCAATATTAGCGTTGATGATACCGACAATGATGCCTCAACCGGGGATACCTCAACAACATTGCCTGATGAAGCGGGTGCTGAAACGGCGACAATTCACGGCACCGTTGTCGATGAAAACGGCAACCCGGTTGCCAACGCAAGCGTTTGGGCTTGTTATTACGGTTCGTCGCACCGCGTTGTCCAAACAAAGCACGACGGGAGTTTTGAGGTGTCGATAATTTCGGGAAGGCTGGATTATTTCAGCATCATGGCCATGTCCGCCGACAAATCGCAAGCTGTGTTTTGGAAATATTGGAAATACGCCAACGGACAACGACTCAGGTACGACACGAAGCAGGACGTGACATTGACGCTGCAACCGACTGTCGTTGTGACAGGTCGAGTCGTTGACGGAAACGGCGATGCGGTCACCGGAGTAAATGTCGGAGTCATTGCCGGAAACATGCTTTGTTTCGATCAAGAAAACCAGCCTGACGGATCATTTGCGTTTACGTTACCCGGCAATCTTGACATCGAAAGCATTTACGCCGTAAAACGCGGAAGTGGGTTTGATTATGTCCATTCTCACGAACCCGGCCAATCGCTGACATTGGTTCTGGAAAACCCGAAAACCGTTTCCATCCGGTTAATTGATACCGACGGAAATCCCGTGCAGGGACGTTGCGTTATGCCGTGGCTCTTTCACAAATTGGAAGATAACGTTTTCAGAATGGGTATAAGATGGACTCCGTTCAACAATGCAGGCGTTCCCTTGATGACGCGAATCACGGATTCCGACGGTGTAGCAACCTTCGACTTCATTCCCGAATGGCAAAAGTCCGGCGTGACATTCTGGCATGGCATTTTAACGGATGTGGACAAAGACGAATATTGCCATACACGCATTGAATTCGAACCGGAGAAGGACGGTGATCGCATTGAGGCAACACTCACGAGAGCCGTCCCGATTCGCGGAACGGTGCGTTATGCCGATGGGACGCCGGGTGAGGGAATTCGTGTCAAGGCTGAAATGAGAACCTCGATAACAATGGATGGTCAGTCATGCGAAGGATTTACCGACGAAAACGGTCGTTACGAACTCAACGGTTGGCCGGGTGCCAACGCAATGGTCGTTGCATACCATAATGATGAATGGGCATCACCGGCGCAAACGCCGATTCTCGTTCCGCCGGTGGGAGCAAGCGAAGAATCAGTCGAAGAAATTGACTTGACTCTCCTCCCGACAACACGGTTTTACGGAAAAGTGACAAGTCAAGGCAATCAACAGCCGCTGGAAGATGTTGCCATGGTCGTCTTGCTTGAAGGAAAATCATTGGACGAATTACCCCCGGAAAGACGGTTGTCCGGCGTTTCTGTCGGCAAACCGTCCTTCGTTTACCATCTCCGAACGGATCAGAACGGCGAGTATTCCGTGAAACTCGGACCGGGAAACTATCGTCTTTCCGTGGACGACAACAACCGCAACCGAATCATTCAAGGTGAGACGCTGACGATCGAAGCCGGGAAGGATGTCGAGAAAAATATCGTTTCGCCTTACGACACGGGCACGCTGGAAGGCCGGGTCGAACTTGCACTGGGACTTGCGGCACAAAGTCTCGAAGGCATTCAAATCACGCTGATGCCCGTGAGTTTGACGCCGCAACCGATCCGCGTGGAAACCAATGCCGATGGCGGTTTTCGCGTCGAAAACTGGACAAACCGGCGGACTTACGGTGAAGCCATATCGAAAGACGGCAAGCTCGTCGCGTCGTTTGAAATCGCCAAAGACGAGCGGAATCCCGTCGTGACGCTGTATATGCCGGTGCGCGTGACGGGGCGTTTGATCGACGAGGCCACAGAATTGCCGCTGGCCAATACCGGGATGGAGTGCTGGTATTCGCAGGATTGCGGCGATGATTATCCCGGAGTCCATGCGCGGACCTACAGCGGATCGGCCAGGACGGACGAATCGGGCGTCTATGTTTTTGAAAACCTCATTCCCGGGCGGGAATACAGGTTTCAAGTCAAATTCCATTATCCCGGTTTTTCAGACGGCGACCTTGACGGCAGCAGTTTTGACATAACGATTCACCCCACAACCCAACCGGTTGACCTGGGCGAACGAAAAGTTGATACGGTCCCGAATGATTGGACGTTGAAGGAATGGGCACTTGCCGGTGGGAATGATTTGACGAAAATTCAGGAGAAGATCAAGGCGGCTCAAACGAACCGTCAGCGGATTCTGGTGCTACTCGGCGAAGAGGATGATTCGGTTTTTCGCGATGTGTTGAGTGCGTTTTTTGATCGCGGCGAGATTCAGCAGGCGTTTGCCCGTTACCAGTTTTTCGGGCTGGCGACGGATCGCAAGCCGTCGGAAGCCGAAAACAACAAGATCATTCGGTCGGAGGAAGAACGCTACGCGAAACATCGTGAATGGATGGAAATGATCACTCGTGAGACTCCGCTTACGATCCCCGAACGCACGGCCTTGACCATGCTGCTGGTGTTCGAACCAGACGGCACGCTTGTCGCAAACTGCGACGTGCGAACGATGACTTACGAAAACCCGAACACCCGAATGGCCTTGGGTGGCAAACTCAAAACGACGGAACTGGACCGTGCAAAGCTACTGGAGTTTCTGCGGAAATATTTAGGAATCACCGCAGCAAATTGATCTCTAAATCAGAGCACGAAGCGTTAGCGAGTGCCCCATTTGGCACTGGCTTACGCTTCGTGCTCTGATTTTTCGGATTTCATTCACCATCCGCAAAATCGTCTTCCAACGGTTTTTCGATGGGCATACCGTAACGTTCGTCGAGCCAGCGGGCGGCGTCGATCAGCTTGCATCGCGACGAGCAAAAAGGCATCGCCACCCCGTCGTCGTTTTCGTCAAAGCGTTGATCGCAGATCGGACAGGTGAGAGAAGGGGCTAGGGGACAGGGGCTAGGGACTAGGGGTTTTTTGAGAATACTCTCCCCTTCCTCTATTATCTTTTCACTTTTCATTTTTCATAAACCCCTCATCCCTGTCCCTAACCCCTAATCCCTAGCCCCTAATCCCTACTCTTCCATGACCACGCGGAAGCCGACGTTATGCACCTTTTGCCAGGGTTGATAGTTGAGGCGATAACCGGCACGGCTACGGTACGGACGGTCGTTCCATGAGCCGCCGCGGGCCACTTTCATCGTGTCGGGGTCGCCGTCATTGCGACCGTCTGCGGCTACATAGGGATACGGCTTGTAATCGGACAGCGTCCATTCGGCAACACTGCCGTGCATGTCATGCAATCCCCACGGATTGGGCAGGTAATCACCGACATCCTGCGCGATCATGTTGCCGTCGTTGACCTCGCTGATATGCGGGATAAACGCCTGATAATCCCGGTGTCGGGCCGGCTGAGGATTGACGCCATTGACGACGAACAGGTGCAAACTTTCGTCTGCCATGTTTTCTAACTTCCCGAAATCCGCGTCAAGTGCCCCGTACCACATCGGCTGGTCGGTTCCGGCACGACACGCCCATTCCCATTCTGCTTCGGTCGGCAGCCGGAATTTTTTGCCCGTCTTTTCGCTGAGCCACTTGCAAAAATCGTTGGCCTCGCGCCACGTGATGCGAATCACCGGTTGGTTCGGCTTGTTGGCCGGGTAACCGGGGGTCGTGTGGTCTTTCCACCACTGGTCGATGAAACGACTGTCATGCGTCGGAGCGTACATGGCGTACAGCGAGTTGGTCACTTCCGTGGTCATCATCCAAAACGGTTTTTCGATGGTCACGGGACGGCGGGGCAATTCGTCAAGGTTGCCGCCAACATCGCCCATGACAAACGAACCCGCCGGAATGCGGGCCAGTTCGATTCCCAAATCGTCCATGAGCGGCACGGTTTGCGTGATTGGCGTGTTGCCCTGTTTTTGCAGTGCGACGGCCTGCTCTTGCGTCATGGGCCAATTTTTCACTGCTGGGGCGGAATCATCCGGTTTGACGTAAGGTTTTGGTGCGAGAAATTCGATGTTGGATCGCTTTTCGTAACCTGTGTAGGCACCGCTTTCAAAGTCCAGGTCACGGTCGGCGTACATGATCTTGAGTTCGTTGTGCCGTGCCGCAATCTGTGCAACATGTTGCCGCTGGTCGTTATTCGCATTGGCTTTTTGTCGGGCATCGGCGACTTCGGTCCAGGTGCCAAAATACGGGACATTAAAATCCGCCCAGCAGTACAACAACTCCATCGATTCGGGGTCGATTTCGACATTGTAATGGCCTTTTTCGAGTATTTGGAACAACTCGCTGGTCGATGCGTGATATTCCATCGGCTGGAACATGTAAATATCGCTTTCCGGTCCCGGCCGGCGGATATAACCGTGCAGGGCATGATACGCATTGGAGAACAACTCCGGCCCCATGCCCGTGTCGGCGAAATTGGGACAGTCTTGTTCCGTCCCGTCATGGCAACCGACGCAATAACGGTTCAGAATCGGCTGAATTTCCCCTTCAAACGAGAAGGGACGTTCCGGGCCGAAGTAGGGTCGCAACGGCTTAATCGGCGAAGTGGAAGCCATCGTCATTTTCGAGGGCGTCACGCTGTTTTGGATTTCGTGACAACCGACGCAGGAAACGTTTTCGCCGGGCATTCCGACGATCCAGGAACGCATCAACTGCACGGCGGCACCATTCTCATCGAGCGGTTGAATTGAGATCGGGATATTGGCCGGGATGTTGAACATGGCCGAACCGTCTGCATAAACAGGCGTCTCACCGATGATACGCCGACCGTCCCAGCAGCTTTCCATGCCGAACACGTCATGTCCGCCCACACCGCGATAACCGTAACTGTAGGCGAAAACCCGCAGTTTTTTCACCGTACCGCGAGGCACGTCCTTCAGACCGGGGCCTTCATAGATATCGGTCATAAACACGTAAGCATGATCCGTATCCGGGTTGACACGTGGTGCGATGGTCGGCGGCATCTCGCGTTCCAGCACCGGTGTCGGTTCAAACAGACCGTAACCCGGTTCTTCGCGGATTTTGAGCATGTTGTCCCAGGTGTCCACGAGATAAATCGCCCACGGTGAGTCGGGGGTCATCTGGCAGGACACGAGATAGTAATTTTCGTCCAGCGAAGTCGGAAATAAAAACTTCGGCCAGGATTCATCGACCAGTTGGTCCTGAATGATCGGTTCGACCGGCTTGTTGAAGCCCGGAATGCGTTGCACAACCCCGTCAGCTTCACGGCGTCCCTGGGCCGGATCGAAGATCACCATTTCGCCTGCACGGGCCGTTCCGTGGTGCCCCGAAACGACACCGACGAATTTCGTGTCATGGCCTTCGACGGCCTTGGCATAAAAAAGGCTGTTCGGCCAAAACGAGCCACTGCCGTAATATTCGGACTGATTCGTGCCGTCAGGGTTCATGTGAAACATGATGCGTGAGAAATAATGCGGCAAATCGACGTATTCCCAACGCAGGTACATGATGCGACCGTTTTGCAACATGGTTGGGCACCAGTCCTGGTCCTGCTCAAAGGTCAACTGCCGGATCGTTTTGCCGTCCGGTTCAAGGCGATAGAGCGTGGCAACCATGTCCGAACCGCCCACGCAGGGCACGCCCATCATCGAGGCCGTCGAAAGAAACGCGATGGAACCATCAGGAACATAAATTCCCTCGGCATTGTCAATGTCCGCCGCGACCGACGGCGTGACCTGTTTCAGCGAACCGTCGGCCAGATTCAGCTCGTGAACCTGCCAGGTGCGGTCATCCGACAATGCCGTGACAAGCGCACGTTTGGCGTCCCAGTTAAGGCATATATCACCGACAAATGAGCCGTTTGGGTTTTCGACAACCACGTTGAACGCACTGTTCGGATCGCCCGGTTTGATCGTTCCGAGTGCATTGCCGTAACCGCCTTTGCCGCGCTGACAGTTGGAAACCCAGTTGGCCATCAGGCCGTCGTTTTGCGCCCGGCGCACAAGCAATTCGTCAAACTGCACAAGCGGGTTTTTCAACAGCAATTCGCGGCGAAAATCATCATAAGCCTTCACAACAGCCAACGCCTTTTGCACGTCGGCTTCATCTTGCAGGTTGGCACCGAGAAACGCCTGATCGACCTTGCCGCTCAATGACCGCCATTGGGTCAATTCCGCATCGGTGTCAAGGGCACCGGGAAATTTTTTCGCCATGTCCGCAAGAAAACGCGGAACGGCGTCACGATTTTCGATGGCAAAAACGGTATCGTGCCCCAACCCGGCCAGCTTTTCGTCAAATCGCGCCTTCGCGCGAGCCCTCAGCCATTGACTGCGTTCCTCTTCCGAAGCAAACAATTCGGGATCATCCGGGTTGCCGATCAGTTGCAACTCCGTATAGGCCGACCAACTGTTGGCCCGATTGCCCGCTTTGGCCGGAGAACCGGCGTTGACACTGTAAGTTTGCCAAAGTCGGAATTCGACCCAATCGAATTTTTGGCCGTCCAGAAGCGGCCCGCCCGACTTTTCGGCGAACACCGTTCCCACGGCACCGCGATTGGCACCGAGAATCCTGTCCCCGGAGGTCAGCGTGGCTTCGCCGGAGAATCGCGGCATCTGACCGGGGTTTTGCGAGTTGTCCACCAGACGGATTTCAAAATCCTGATTGCCCCGCTGATCGATATTGGCCGAATACACCGCGATTTCCTGAATGGTACGCGGCTTGCCGAGATAATACACGACCGTCGAAGGCGACCCGGAAATTTGCACCCGACCGCTGCCACCCAGTTGACCGGCACGCCCGTCGGTCAATTCCCTGGCATCGGAAACCTGATTCGCCCTGACCAATCGTGCACCGGGCATGGTCAACAAATTCACGTCATGGTTCCTTTTAATGTCCCCGGCAAACTCGACAAAACCGGAATCGGAACCGTAATTCTTCGTATTCCGCTCCATTTGAGCGAAAACATTTCCCCAAGCGGCCATACACACGAGAGTGATGGCCAGACAATGCAATGATTTTTGCATCATAATATCTCGTCCTTCCCTTTTTGAATTGCGAATGATTGATACGGAATGTCAAATGCAACAAAGCCAACACCGCTTTAGTTTATCATTTTAGCCAATCGCAAGCAAAATTCAATCCAATAGGATGGAACCGGCGGAATTTTTGAGATTTTCATGGAAGTGAGAAACAGTCCATAAATAATTACGTCAAATTGACAGTTCGATTGTTTCACGCAGAGACGCAGAGGACGCAGAGGGTTCAATCATAAAAACATGCGTTGCCAAAGAACATCCATTTTTTATGGATTTCTCTGTGTCCTCTGCGTTCTCTGCGTCTCTGCGTGAAATCAGTATTGTTTGGTCGGAGTACCGACACTCCCCGCATAACCCTTCTGCGCGGTAAAATTTATCGTTTGTACGTCTCGGAATCGAGTCATTTTCCTAAAAATCGGTT
>Ga0082212_10010597_pt1 | contig 11778 bp, 9 predicted proteins | sample TergutNt197P3_FD_71548 | JGI IMG/M metagenome (GOLD analysis project Ga0082212, IMG submission 71548) | Neocapritermes taracua P3 segment gut microbial communities from Petit-Saut dam, French Guiana - Nt197 P3 | ecosystem: Host-associated > Arthropoda: Insects > Digestive system > Gut ... | reverse complement strand
AATTCGTCGTATATTTTAGCCGTTGAACTGATTGGAAAATTCAAAAATTTTTTTAGCGTTTCGATTTCATGCATGATAATTCACTCTCCTAAATATTTTTTGAGTTTCAATCCACGCACCCCACGTAGGGTGCGACCCCGTATGTTCCGAGTGGCTTTATCCCTTTCGATGTTTCAATCCACGCACCCCGCGAAGGGTGCGACCGGCTTGCTTTCTTCGGCGCCGGTGCACCCCAGGGTTTCAATCCACGCACCCCGCGAAGGGTGCGACCCTGCGCCCTCCGCACGGCGGCGAAATCGTCACCGTTTCAATCCACGCACCCCGCGAAGGGTGCGACCAAAAAACCGCCATTTTATGCGGTATATCTCGTAGTTTCAATCCACGCACCCCGCGAAGGGTGCGACGACGGGCCCGTTTTACAATCCGGCAATTTTCAAAGTTTCAATCCACGCACCCCGCGAAGGGTGCGACCTCCTGGCTGTACAGCCCGCCGAGCATGTCCGGGTTTCAATCCACGCACCCCGCGAAGGGTGCGACTTACCAGTTATTAGGATATTTTAGGTCATTTAAGTTTCAATCCACGCACCCCGCGAAGGGTGCGACCTTTTGTGCGATAACAAAAAAAAACGGGGAAAAAGTTTCAATCCACGCACCCCGCGAAGGGTGCGACGACACCCACGACTTAGACAAGCTAAGCATCTATTAGTTTCAATCCACGCACCCCGCGAAGGGTGCGACCCGGCGCCGAAGAAAGCAAGCCGTGCGACACATCGTTTCAATCCACGCACCCCGCGAAGGGTGCGACGTGCAAGGCGTAAACAACGGAAACGTCGTGGTTCGTTTCAATCCACGCACCCCGCGAAGGGTGCGACAATAGCTTGCCAGATTGAGCGCGTAGACGTTGTAGTTTCAATCCACGCACCCCGCGAAGGGTGCGACTGTATACCCGACCACCGAGCCGCCCCCTACCCGAGTTTCAATCCACGCACCCCGCGAAGGGTGCGACCTCGGGCTCGGAGGCACGGAAATGGAGCTGTGGGTTTCAATCCACGCACCCCGCGAAGGGTGCGACGGATTTTGACAAAACATTCCGGACGGAGGGCGAGTTTCAATCCACGCACCCCGCGAAGGGTGCGACCAGTAGACATATGCGCCTACCGGCCCGGCGGTCGGTTTCAATCCACGCACCCCGCGAAGGGTGCGACAACGAAAGATCACGCGAGTCGAAAAGATGAAAAGTTTCAATCCACGCACCCCGCGAAGGGTGCGACAACGATGCAAGTTTGAAGTTTCGCTAAAGCGTTTGTTTCAATCCACGCACCCCGCGAAGGGTGCGACTTCACGATTTCCTTTATGGGGTCGATCCCCAAAAGTTTCAATCCACGCACCCCGCGAAGGGTGCGACCAGGGCCGATTCGACAATTTTGAGTATGAGCGGCGTTTCAATCCACGCACCCCGCGAAGGGTGCGACATCGTCTTGACAAGCTGCGGATTGCCTTCCGCGGTTTCAATCCACGCACCCCGCGAAGGGTGCGACTCAAGGTACGAGTTTATCGTCGCGTCATCTATCGTGTTTCAATCCACGCACCCCGCGAAGGGTGCGACTACCTCTCGCCGTCGCCCAAACGCGCAATATACGTTTCAATCCACGCACCCCGCGAAGGGTGCGACCACGCCGACAGACCCAATCGGGGGCAGCTACGTCCGTTTCAATCCACGCACCCCGCGAAGGGTGCGACAAATTTATAAGAATGGCGAAAAGCCGGGAGGGTAGTTTCAATCCACGCACCCCGCGAAGGGTGCGACGAAACCGGGACAAAAACAATAGAACAGTACATTCGTTTCAATCCACGCACCCCGCGAAGGGTGCGACCGGTCAAGCGCAAACTGATAACCGTTGACGATTTGTTTCAATCCACGCACCCCGCGAAGGGTGCGACAGATTGATAAAATGAATTATGTTTGTTACGCCGTGTTTCAATCCACGCACCCCGCGAAGGGTGCGACCTGTTTGTGTATTCGTTTACTATCGCTTTTTTGTAGTTTCAATCCACGCACCCCGCGAAGGGTGCGACTTTCGTTTGACTTTGTCATTTTTCGTTTCCTCCAGTTTCAATCCACGCACCCCGCGAAGGGTGCGACGAAGGTCATTGAGAGGATTGACGGCAAGCAATCGTTTCAATCCACGCACCCCGCGAAGGGTGCGACTATACAATTTTAGGTGGGGACATTACATTATATCGTTTCAATCCACGCACCCCGCGAAGGGTGCGACATTGACCTTGGAAGTATTGCATCAATAAATAAGAGTTTCAATCCACGCACCCCGCGAAGGGTGCGACCAAAATATTTGTTTCCTTCTTTGATTGCTATTATAGTTTCAATCCACGCACCCCGCGAAGGGTGCGACATAAATCCGAGTGCGAAATTCAGGAATGGAAAGTGTTTCAATCCACGCACCCCGCGAAGGGTGCGACGTTATTGTTATAGGATTTGAATATATAGCTTTATTGTTTCAATCCACGCACCCCGCGAAGGGTGCGACTTTTCCGTTTCGATTGCTATTTTCGCATTGTCAGTTTCAATCCACGCACCCCGCGAAGGGTGCGACCAGTTCCTGAACCAATTTAGTGATTGTATTTTTCGTTTCAATCCACGCACCCCGCGAAGGGTGCGACTGCAGACAAAAACAATAAATATCATATATCAGACGTTTCAATCCACGCACCCCGCGAAGGGTGCGACCGCAAGCCGGACGTTTGTACCTTTTGTTCTGGAAGTTTCAATCCACGCACCCCGCGAAGGGTGCGACTGCTCACGCCGTACAGCGTTGTCACCGTGTCGTCGTTTCAATCCACGCACCCCGCGAAGGGTGCGACGCGTTTCTCCACCGCGTCCTTGTATGCCGGGTTTGTTTCAATCCACGCACCCCGCGAAGGGTGCGACCCGGGGCCGATCCCACCGCTGCCGTTGTTGCGTAGTTTCAATCCACGCACCCCGCGAAGGGTGCGACGAAGAAATAAAAAATTTTTACGCCAAAGATACGCGTTTCAATCCACGCACCCCGCGAAGGGTGCGACTCTGCACCACTATCGTCCCCGCCGCCCCCGTGGTGTTTCAATCCACGCACCCCGCGAAGGGTGCGACTATGTTACCCGTGATACCATAGTCGCTTAAAACGTTTCAATCCACGCACCCCGCGAAGGGTGCGACTCAACCTGTATTATATACTTCGGATATTTCATTTGTTTCAATCCACGCACCCCGCGAAGGGTGCGACAAAATTTTAATTTTTTGAAGTTTTCCCGATATGGGTTTCAATCCACGCACCCCGCGAAGGGTGCGACCGAAACCCGGGCGGCTCGGGCTGCGTGGACAAAGTTTCAATCCACGCACCCCGCGAAGGGTGCGACCCCGGGCGGCGGGAACTGTTGACCCCGCCGCCGGTTTCAATCCACGCACCCCGCGAAGGGTGCGACCGCAAAATAAAATAAATTATTGCTGTTTTGCAATCGTTTGCCCTATGAATTGCGCGAGGTGGACAAAATATTTAATGAATCATTTGCAATTCATTAACAATTCATTAATTACTTGTTTTAAAATTGCCTGCGAAGTTCCTTGAATTTTCATGTTTATTTACGCTTCGCATTTTTATATTACAACAAAAATGTGTCTAAATTATTATTACATCTTCTGGATTGTAACTTTTTTTTGCGCCGTAATGCTCGACTTTCATATCCCAGTTATTGCCTAAGATATAAAATCGAATGCTATCTTCATTTTTATCCATTATGTCAAGCAACTTCTTTTTTAGCATAATTAGTGTAGCGTTATCTATAACGCATTCATATACGGAATTTTGTACGCGTTGCCCGTAATTCAAGCACTGTTTGCTTATTTGCCTTAATCTTTTTATTCCGTTGGAAGAAGATACGGCAACATCATATGTAATTATTACCATCATAATTCAATTACTCGCATATATACGGCGTATATTCCGGGATATCATCTCGTATATACTTGGCAAGCAAATTTGCCTGTACATATGGGATTAATCCGATTTCTATTTTTTCTTTTATAACGGGATGCGTTATTGTTTCATGTTTTCTTTTTTGCCACGAAGTCAGCATCGTTTTGCGGCATTCGTCCGTCATGATGATGCCGCCGCCTTCTTTTTGCAAGAAATCGTCGCCTTTCACTTGCTGTAGATTTATCATGGAAAGCACGAATCTATCGACTAAATATGCCCGCAGTTCTTCTATCAAATCCAACGCAAGCGAAGCGCGTCCCGACCTATCCGCGTGAAAAAAGCCTATATAGGGATCAAGCCCGACCGATTCAAGCGCGGCTTGTATGTCTAACGACAATATTGTATAAAAATATGAGAGCATTGCGTTTACTTTATCAAGCGGGGGATACTTTGTTCTGTTCACAAATTTAAAATCGTCTTTGTTTTTTATGATAAGCTCGTCAAAAACCCCAAAATATTTACGCGAACATTCTCCCTCATATCCCCTTACACTGTCAATATCGCGCGTTTCGTAAACAGCTTCTATGCTTGCGCTGATAGATCTAATCGTGCCATTTATCGCATCTACATCTATTTTATCAGAATGGTCGCGTATCGACCGCGCCAAAACATGCCGGGAATTATGAAATTTAGCGGCGATAACATTTTGTGCGAGTTTTAGGCATGCCTGGCCGTTTTCGTTTGCCAATTTTTCAAATTGAGCGCGTCTCAAATGCACATTGCCTTTTATTTCCCCCGTAACCCGTGCAAGAAATCTCCCGCTTGGACGCAAAAAGCATATAGGTATGCCGTTTTCCCCGCATTTTCCCATCAATGCCGGACTGCATCCCAAATAATTAAAGCATACTATATTTTCAAAATTTACAAACGGCACTCTTTTCACTTCTTTATTTTCAACCAGTATGACAATATTTTCGCCGTCGAGAGCGCAATACGCAAGTTCGTTTGTTATGTATAATGTATTGAGCAATTTACGCATTTTCGGCCTCCCATGATTTTTTTATCCTTTCTTGTGCGGACAGGCGGATATCGGTTTTTGGCATACATATATCAGACATGGAGCAATTGCGGCAGTTTTGCTTTGGAGATTTTTCAGGTATGATTTTTGTTTCAAGTATTTCTTTTATTTCGGCGGATATATTTTTCACTTCGGAAAAATATTGTGTTTGTTCTTCATCGGTTAATTTAATTCGCCGGTTTATTGTGTTGTAGTATATATACCCGGCGCATGATGTGTTAAACATATTATTAACGCACATCATCTGCGCGGCAAGTTGAATTCCGTCATGATAATTGACAATGTTTTTTTCATTCGGCTTGCCGTTTTTATATTCCACGACAGTTATTTTATCTTCGTCAAATTCAACACAGTCGCAAATGCCGTGTAAGTTGAGTTCGTCCAAGTATACAGGCACGCTCCTTGATATACGCAAATTTTTTCTTGTTTCGTTGAAGAAAGGATCGTCGACAAGAGTGTGCACAATATTTCCTTCCACGGTTTTATAATTGTCAAGCCAAAGGCCCTCCATATATACCAAAGCCCATTGCCTTTTGCAAAATATGAAATGTTGCAAGGAATTTATTGTTATATTGTTATTTTCCATCTTTATTTACTCTCCGTCAATGATTTCCGCTTCAAGCCCTTCAAGATTTTTCACAGTTATTTCATAATCATCAATCGAATGCGCGTCTTTGGTCGGATCTTTTTTTATCACAGTTAACGATTTATGCACTTTTGCCGATGAATATTGTCCGCAAGCGGTGTTATGCTGCCACCATATCAATTTTTCCACCGCCATGCTGCCCTCCGGCCTTGCTGATGAAGCATCATTTCTAAACAATGTCGCAAGCGCATTTTTTATGGCTTTTGCGTCTTCTGCATCGAACCCTGTTTTTTTGGCAAGTTCAACGTTTATGCTTCCGTAAGTGACATACACACCAAAATCCACTCTGTGCTTCATGCCCATGGTATCGGAACTTTTGCCACCGCCTTTGACAGGTTCGCTGTTCACCGATTTTGTTATTTGTATGCTTGTCGCATTTATCGGATCAATGGAAAACGCCGGATGTATCGAAACTGGTCCGCGTATGCCTATGGATACGCCTTTATCTTCTGTGGATTTGAATGCGAATACTTGCCCGAACGACCGCACATCTATCCATTCGTTGCAAACGAATTCTGTTTTTTCCCGTTCGCTTGCTTTTTTTTCTAGTTTTGATATAGCCGCATTAAATCTGTCGCTCAATGAATTGTACTCGTCCAATTTATTTTCGTTCATTTGGACAAACACGTTTTTGCCTTCTTGCATCAACCTGTTTCGTATCTTGCGTTTAATGCATACATCGGAGATTTCGCCTGTGCTGTTATAGTTTACGCGCGGTCTGTTGCCGTTTAAAGGGTCGCCGTTTGGGTTTGCGTTTTTTACCGATATTACGAGCGCAAAATCAATCTTGTTTTCAAAATTATTCATTTACTTCGTCTCCTTCATTATTTTCATTTGTTTTATCGTTATCTGCTTTATCATACAGAGCCCGCCGCTGGGTATGGTATCCAAGCAAAAATTCTCCGCTTAATTGCCTATTGCTTGCAAAGTCATCATAGTCAAACATATTCATCACTTCATCAATCAATATTTCCCTGCCCTTGGCCTTGCCTTTGAGTTTGTCAATATACGGCTGAATGCTTTTTTCTATAATAAGCCATGTGCGGTAGGGTTGTGCGGCAAACTGGGCAAAATACCTGCTTGCCGAAGTGGGACGGGTTTCTCCGCTGTCTTTTATCGCCCAACCTTCGATACTTTCCGCCAACGCCAATAATCTGCCATATAAATAGTCCCTTGTTTCTCTTGTTTCTTCCAGCGCCATATCATAATTCTCCTTCATTTTAAATTTTTTATATAATGCGCAAGTGGTTTGAAGTCCTTTGTTCCAGTTATTCTCGCTTTTATCGGTATCGTCCGTCTGATATCCTGCCCTGTTGCTCGTCCGCGCCACGGCGTTTTGCACGATATCGTTCGGGATCGGCGCGCCGTCAACGATGCAGGGCAACAGTCTCGTTATTGTGGAATGTTTGATCTTATCGTCGGCTTTAACTCCATATGCCGCATGTATTATGTCAAAAGGCGTAGGGGTGTTGATGCCGCTATAAAACTTTCCCTCTGATTTCTTTTCGGTTTTTACATAATATCTCATATACCAGCTACAGGATTCATACCATTCGTCAAGCCTTTTGAAATATTCGTTATTGTCTATTTCCCGGTAGTATATTATAGATAAACGTCCGGGCGTCGCGGAATCAAGCGCGATAATATTGATGTATTCATTGGGGGCTAATTTTTGTTTGTATCCCGCTATTTTTTTGTTTAGCCTTAAAGCACGCGCCTGAGCCGTATCCATCGGGGCATCATCGGATAAATCGTCGTCGTCCGTAAAATCGTTTTCCATAGGATTTGGGGTTTCTATGTTTTTGTCAGCCCACGCAAGAATCGTGTGGTCATATCTGTTATACGCCTGCCTGCTTATCAGCCATTTTAAAGCGGAGTGCGCTTTATGCGATATTATGCTTCCCACTCCGCATGCCTCATCCGCGCTTGTGAATTTTCCTTTGTATGTGACCACTGTTTCATCATTGCTCGATATTAATTTGGCGCCGTCGCCCGTATTCCTTATATATTTTGAATGGCTTGAGGCGATTTGGGTAATTTCGCCGGTGGCATAGCATAAATCGCTTTTACCTCCAAGCGAATCCTGGAATTTTATCCAGCTGTCAAATAACCTCTGATCCTTGTATGTATGTGTTTCGATTTCGTCGTTTGTCATTACGTTGAAACGGCAAAATGCTTTAAACACATCGCCGCTCACAAGCGAATAAATTTTTGGCGTTGCTGATCCATCGGCGGTTTGCGGTTTTAATATTAGCATTCCGTTTTCATCTTGTAAAAATACATTGCATTTAATGAGATCCTTCATTAAACATTTTTTATTGGCATATGTCAAAACAGCTTTTAATTTTTTTGTTTTAGGATCAAAGCTATGCCATTCATTTAATTGTTTTATATACAAATCATGATGCCTGTCGCAATTGTTTTCAATGATCCCGCTCAAATCTCCCGCTATATATTGGAGCGAATCATTTAAGGCGTGCGGCGCTATACCAGCTGTGCGGATTGAGGAGCTTTCGGTTACCGGTATTATTGTCATGGCGTTTTCTTTGCTTATCGGTTCTGCCTTTAAAAAATCGCCGTTTTCATCTATTGTTATTTCTATATGCGCGGTTTGACTTGAATGGTATGCCGGCAACAACGGGCGTTTTCCCTCTATTTGCTCTCCGACATATTCTTTGCAGTTGTCGTATGTTTCATATAATTTTACAAGCCAACTCATTTATACCTCCCAAAGCGTCATTTGTTTGTTTTCCATATTGTTGCGCGGCGATAAAATTTTTGGCATATCTCTCACTTGTTTGCGCATAGCGCATTCTTCCGGGCGGATAAACTCCACTATCCCGCATTTCATGGTCACATTCCATAAACGCGTACAAAGTTTTTCCTCGCCTGTTTCGGTAGGGTAATCAAATCCGTGAAACATTACGCCGTAACTGAGCTCGCCGACGTTATCGTAGCACCCTGCGCCTTCGTCAAACTTGCAAGGTTCGACATATCCGCAGCACTCCCGCGAACCCAAAAATATATCCCGCCTGCCGCCTTTTTCGAGATAACGCTTTGCGATGAAATAATGCTTGTTTTCGTCTCGGTCAGCTTCCATGTCTTTTCGTGTTTCGTTCCATTCAAAATGAGCCGAAACTCGATACTCAACATCTTTTAAGTAGGTATAAATAGATAAATCATTTGCATATGTATTGTATTTTTGCGGTTTGATCCCTTTTGATTCGGTTTGAATCTGATTTACGATTCGCATTTTGTCAATAATCCATTTTATCGTCGGTTTCCAATAAACTGCTTCCGCTATGCCTTTTAGCGCCTGATATGTCGGGATATGATAACTGCATTTTTCGCCTCCGATTTTGCTGATCGGGTCTGTAAACAAAGCGTATTTGCCCCAGAGTTTAAATTCAATTTTGTTTTCCACATTACCCCTCTTTTCAGATTATATATTCTTCAAAATTTGACGCTTCTTCCGTTAACCCCAAAACTTTGTCATAATGGCTGCTGTTTAATGTATAAACGCCGGCGTTTTCGTTATAATGCACAAACCCATTTTGCAGCTCATTTTTAAAAATATTTACCGTGTAACGCTGTGATTTCCGCAATATTTCCCGTTTGCTCATTTGGCTTAAATTATTTATGATGTCCTCGCCATTTCCGTATGGCACGATGACTCCTACCTGATTGTCTTCTATTATTTTGAAATTATCCCCTACTGTCTCGAATGCCTGACGTATTCGCATATTATATTTGCTTCTCTTTTCACAAATGACATATTCATTTACCGCCGAATTGTTAGTTGACATCAATTCAAACAAATTTGTATCTGCGCCGCAATCTTTCGCCGATATTTTATAGCCCATTTCATCATTGCGCTCATGGAAATAATATTTGTAATATTGTTCGACGACCTCGTCAGACAATAAATTTTTGCCTGTAAATCTGTCCTTCATATCCCGTAAAATCCGTTCGGTGCATTCCTGGCCTTTTTTTATATCAAGAAGTTTGTCAATATATTCGCAATTGCAATTTATTATATATACTTTGCCTTTTGACAACCTCCCTTCTCGATTGCATCTCCCGGCGGACTGAATAATTGAATCAAGTCCCGCAATAAATCTTATGGCGCAGTTGAAATCAATGTCAACCCCTGCTTCTATTAATTGCGTGCTTATGCATATAATTTTTTGTTTTGTGCTTAATTTTTCTTTTATTTCTTTGATGACTTGACTTCTGTGTTCGGGGCATAAATTCGTGCTTAAATAATAAATATTGTTTTTAATATCCAATTTTTGTTCTTCTATCAGTTTATACAAATTCAACGCGCTGCTCCGAGTATTCACAACTATGAGCATACTGTCATCGTATTCAAATTTATCTAACGCAAAATCCGCCGCTTGTTTATAATCATATCCCAATTTGGTCGTCGCGTCAATTATTTCGACCCGTTCAAGCGACGGATAAATTTTAGTTATTATACTTTTCGCTTCCGGCAGACGGCGGTGCTCGCTGTATATTTTATCAAGCAAGGGCTGGGTCGCGCTGCATAAAATTATTGAGCTTTCGCATACATGATACAAAAATTTCATCAGCATATTCGCCATATGTATCGCTTTTATGGGCAGAGATTGTATTTCATCGAATATTATCACAGAATTTGCCATATTATGAAACCGTCTTATATTTTTCGTGCCGCCACCGAATACGCTTTCAAGAAAACCCACCATTGTGGTGAATATTATTTGTCCGCTCCAGTTATCCGTCAAATTGAAATATTTCTTTTTATCTTCGTCGATATTGAGGTTGGAATGGCTTTCGATTAATATATCGTCGTTTATATTGCTATTGAGCAGCATTTTTCTTATTACTTCCGCATTTTGCTCTATGATCGAAATATATGGCAAAACGTATATTATCCTATCCAGATTATGTTTTTTTGCGTGTTCCGATGCAAAACGGAAACTGCTCAACGTTTTTCCTCCTCCGGTCGGTACGGCAAGTTTAAAAAAACCTTTTTCTTTTTTGCCGCATTCTATGCAGCTGGTAAATATTTCGTCCCTGATTTTATTTAACTCGTTGACATCGAATCTTTTGTTATTGTTGTCGGAAGCGTTTATAATCGCTTCCCATTTTTCAAACGGCGCATCGTAAAATTCGCCATCGTAGAATTCGGCAGTATCGGTTCTGTCCGCATCGATCAAGCAACTGTAAATATATTTGATTAGTAATGCGTCAAAAAATAAAATTGCCTGGTTTTTGTCCATGCTTTTGTCGCCCGTAAAAATTTTGAGCTTTTCCCGGATATTCCCGCACTCTGTCTTAAAAGATTCAGAGCTGAGCGCCTCTGTTATTTTTCCGATAATTTCGCCGCTTCTATCTTCCGTTAATTTATATTTTGTTTCTTCATGTTTTTTATTTATCCTTCGGGCAAAATTATTTATGCCGCCGTTTTCCACAACATCTATAAGCCCTCCGTGGTGCGACATCGCGGACAGGCAAATCATTTCAAAAATTGTTATTATTCCGGAATCTGGCTTATTTGCGCCGAAATATTTAGGGCATAATTCATATAAATATTTCGCGCCAAAACTGGAATGGTCGGTTTTTTCCGCGCCGTTTTTTATCCTTTCTTGAAATTCATCGGAATATTTTCCCAAATCGTGAATCAATCCCATAATTTCGCCGCATTTTTCGAGATTTATTTTTCGAGAAAATTTTTTCGCATATGCGCTTGTTTTAATAAGATGGCAGGCCACAGATTGTTCCTTTTCGCCGTCTTTATGCGCGATGTATTTTTCGTCCATAATTTTTTTATTCCGAAATTCATTTATTTGTTACAAATCCATTCTGTATCCTACATCATCCTATATAGATCTTCGAGCCTGTCAAGAAACGCCCGCAGCTCCGCTTTCGCCTCCGACCTGTCGCCCTGCTGCGCGATCCTGTCCCACAGCTTGCCAACAGCCCCGCTCATCCGCCGCAGCTCCGCCAGGATCAGCTCCGATTCCGTCGCCTGTCCGCTTGATTTGATCTGCCCCTTCTCGTATGTCCCCTCCTCGATCTGCATCGCTATCGCCTCGATT
>Ga0082212_10010596_pt1 | contig 11779 bp, 7 predicted proteins | sample TergutNt197P3_FD_71548 | JGI IMG/M metagenome (GOLD analysis project Ga0082212, IMG submission 71548) | Neocapritermes taracua P3 segment gut microbial communities from Petit-Saut dam, French Guiana - Nt197 P3 | ecosystem: Host-associated > Arthropoda: Insects > Digestive system > Gut ... | reverse complement strand
TCATCGTCACCTCTCTGACCTTCTCTAAATGTTTCTACTCATTCACAAACTTGTCTGTAGCTCACACATTTATTCGCATATGAACTGTCATTGCACACTAGTTTGGCAGACGGCCTCGTGACCACATTCTGATCAAAGGTCCTACTTTGGTGAATTCCGTCAGTCCAACGGCCGTATTAAACACGCTACAGTATCAGTACACGTAGACATATTGAATAGAAAATGGTAGCAAACTATGTGCTAATGAAGGATGATTAATATTTTTTTTTTCTCTCCGTGTTTTATTGAAAATCAAACGTATCTTACACAATCAAGCGATGAACCACAAAGATCGTTTTTATTCCACCGTTCATTATCAACCCGTTGATCATCCGGCATCGTGGTTGGGTTTGCCTGTGCCTTCTGCTGAACCGGCTTTAATGAAATATTTTGGTGTTAACAGTATGTACAGACTTCGGACGTTGCTTGAAGATGATATTTTTCCGATAGAGGTTCCATACAATTATCCACCCTCGAACCATATTGCCTGCGCATTCAAATTTTCAAAGACAGCGCATTTGGATAAGCCTGACGAACGAACGCTCACAGCTCCTGGTTTTTTCGAGGATTATTCGGATGTTGCCGATATCAACAGGTTTGCTTGGCCTGATCCAGCGTTATATCTCGATTGCGAAGAATCAAAACGAAGAGTATTAGCTGCTCCAACCGATAAAATCAAAATGGGAATTTTGTGGAGTGCACATTTTCAAGATGCATGTTCCGCATTTGGTATGGAACATGCATTAATGACCATGCTTACAAATCCGGAAATGTTTCGTGCTGTGATTGATCGCATTACTGATTTTTACCTCAAAGCCAACGAAATCTTTTATGAATCAACAAAAGGATTGCTGGATGCGGTCCTGATTGGAAACGATTTTGGCAGCCAATCCTCGCTGATGGTACATCAGGATAACATTCGTGAGTTTGTTTTTGGAGGAACCAAAAAACTGATAGAACAGGCCAAAAGTTACGGATTAACTGTCATGCACCATTCCTGTGGATCTGTATTCCCAATTATTCGAGATTTATCAGCGCTTGGCGCAGATATTATCCATCCCATACAGGCGTTGGCTAATCAAATGGACGCCCCAAATCTAAAAAAGTATTATTATGGAAAAGTAGCTTTTTGTGGAGGCGTTGATGCTCAATTTCTTTTAGTCAACGGCCAACCGGATGATGTGACGGCAAAAGTCGGGGAATTGAAAGAACTATTTCCCACCGGATTGATTATTTCTCCCAGTCATGAAGCCATTTTGCCGGATATCCCTGCCGCCAACATCAAGGCATTATTTAAAGCAATATAATAATCATCAAATAATTAATCAATCATGAAAAATTCAATTATTTTTTTACTGATCTGCATCCTCTCCGGATGCAACGCGAGTGTAAACCAGTCCGGATCACTATTGCCGGATAGGCTAAAAACATACAATATTGATTTTAATTGGGGAGAAGGAGGTCCCAATCAATTTGCCGCGCCCGGATTATGGGCTGATGCAAATCCACTGGAACATATTCAATGGTATGAAATACTGGGATGTAATGTAGTACAGACATTTGCCGTTTCTTGTAATGGATATGCCTGGTACAAAAACGGAATTATTCCCGAACAACCCGGGCTACAACATGATTTCCTGTCAGAAATGGTCAGATTGGGACACGAAAGAAACATGAAAATTTTCGGATACTTTTGTGCAGGAGCTAACACAAAGTGGGGAATTGATCATCCCGAATTAAGTTACGAATATCCAAGCGCCCCACACATTCCGTTTACTACCCCGTATCTTGATTATCTTTGCGCTTCAATAAAGGATGCTTTGCAGAAAACAAAAATGGATGGATTTATGATTGACTGGTTAATTAATCCCGGTACAACTCTGGAACCGTATCCTCCGCTCAAATGGCTTGACTGCGAAAGAAAAATGTACGTTGAATTGCTAAATCGTCCATTTCCGGGCGTGGAAAACATCACGCCGGAAGAGGAAACCGAGTTTCGCAGAAAAGCTCTCGCCCGTGCCTGGCGACGAATACACGATACGGCAAAGGAAACGAACCCCCAATGCATGATATGGATATCTTGTTGCGAAGTGACCAGTAAGGATCTGGTTGGTTCGGATATGTTCAAGGAGGCAGATATCTTTATGAATGAAGAAGGTAATAATTCACTTGTGGAAGACATACGCAATATCGTAGGCGAACATACGCGATTAATGACCTGTCTGGCAAGTTGGAATAAAAAGGATCCCGCAGTAGTCATTCCACAAGCATTAAAAGCCAACATTGGTCTATTTGGTTTCACCAAACCACAAATCAATTCAATGTTACCACCTGTTTCCTATTATTTATCAAAGCCGGTTGATGAATTTGAGGGAGATAACCGGAATATCGCTTATTTCGCCCGTATTTACAACAATTTGAGTCTTGATTTTGTAAAAAAATAATAATCAATATTTATTATGATTGCTAATCCCATTTTAGGAACGGGTCTTCATGCGATTGGCGGTATTTCAGCCGCAAGTTGCTATTTACCAAGTACAAAAACACGTCAATGGTCGTGGCATACGTTCTGGTTGGTGCAAGCTACTTTTGCTTGGGTCATCATGCCGATTATCGTCGGATTGTTAACTGTACCAGGTTTTTTAAACATTGTAATCAACGCTCCTTCAAAACCGTTCTGGACAGCCTTTTTATTGGGTGTTGTTTACGGTTTTGGAGGTATGTCATTTGGTAAAGCCATCAATCAAATCGGTTATTCTCTGACTTATACGATCAGCATTGGCATATCGGCAGTTGTGGGAACGATATTACCCTTATTAATATTCGGAGGGTTGGAACATTATTTTTCAAGAATCGGAGGTATGATTGTTCTTACCGGTATGGTACTATCCATGTTGGGTGTTACAATATGCGGATGGGCAGGTTTTAATAAAGAAAGAGACCTTAAGGAAATAGCTGTTGGAGTCAAATTTAATATGACTGTCGGTTTGTTTCTTACCATTGTGGCGGGCGTGCTTTCTGGCGTATTTAATCTCTCGCTCGAATTCGGTCAACCCATTGCAGATATGGCAGCCCAAAACGGGGCTGGAAATTTTGAAGGAAACGCAAAAATGATTATATCTACTTCGGGTTGTTTTATGGTGAATTTTATCTGGTTTATCATTGTGGCTATCCGCAAGAAAACATTAAAAGAATTTCTACCTAATAAACATCTTTCAGGTAAGAACGTTTTCATGAACTGGTCGTGGTCGGCATTAGCAGGAACGCTGTGGTGTCTGCAGTTTTTCTTTTATGGATTGGGACATGTAAAAATGGGTAATTTTCAGTTTGCCAGTTGGGTGTTACATATGTCAATGCTTATCTTTTTTAGTTATATCGTTGGAATGATTATGAAAGAATGGAAAACCGTTAAACCCAAGACCTACATAATATTAATTATGGGCTTGTTCATTCTTGTTGTATCTTTCTGTGTTACCAGTTATGGTAGTTATATTGGAGAATTAGCCATTATAGGAAGTGAATAGTTATTAGTTAATGTGAAACAAGAAATGAAACGGTACGGAAGTGTTACTAAAGGTTATTTTCCCCCACCAGCCAAAATCTATTATATAGCCCCTGACGGAAGTGACGGTTTTACCGGAACGATGGAAAGGCCATTCAAGACCCTTAATAAAGCGCTCGAAGTAACAAGAAAAGAAAGCGGAAAACGTTCAATCGTGTTAAAGGCAGGCAGGTACGACAATGTCTCAATAGCGTTAGACAGCCGTGATAGCGGCTTGGAAATACATGCCGACGGTCATTCAATACTCTGCGGTGGTGAAAGGCTCACAGGCTGGAAGATCTGTGAAGGCGGCTTATTCTACGCCAATCTATCCTCCGGAGTATCCGGGGACGTCCGCCAATTGGTAGCTAATGGGCAGATGTGCAACAAGGCAAGGTACCCTCATGAAGGATATCTTTCTTCGTTGTCAAGATTCGATTCGATCTGGTTAAGCAGCACGCAGGGCGGGTGGGATGTGAAACCGACAGAGGAACAGAGATCGGTTCTTGAATATAAATATGGAGATATTCCCGACAACTTTGACTGGAAAAATGCTGAGGTAATGGTGTTTCATCGATGGGATGAGTCGTTAGTAGGTATAAAAGCTCATGAAAAAGATAAGCGTTTATTTCACTTTAGTTCACTGCTTACCCATCCTGTCGGCTCTTTTGGCATAAATTCTTTCTTGATCTGGAACACAGCGCAAGGAATGAAACCCGGTTCCTGGCGTATTGACAAGATGCAAGGCAGGCTGTACTACATGCCCCATGAAGGCCAGCAAGTAGACGAAATAGAATTTTATGTACCTTTACACAATAGTATAATCAGCATTAAAGGCGAAGTCTCCGACCTGACAATTGACGGCGTCGGCTTTATTGTAACGAATGCACCGCTTGGATCAGGCGGCTTTAGTGCAGCAAATGTTACCGCCGCTATTGACTGTTCGGCGGACTTAAAGAACTGTTTTTTTAAAAATCTTTCTTTTTCTGCTTTGTCTGGCTGGGGAATAAAACTTTCAGGGGTAAACAACAAGGTGACAATTGCGGGTTGCGACGTGAAAGACACAGGCGGAGGCGGATTATCCATGAGAGGAAATAGAGGTGCCGTCGAAAATAAAGCGTGTGTGATTCGAGCGAATACCATTTCGCGTGTTGGACAGATATTTTTCTCCGCAGTGGGCATTATCGGTTCCGACTGTGATATTATAGACAATGAATTATTCAACCTGCCATATACCGGAATTACTTGTGCTGGTACAGGGGTTCTTGTTCAGGGCAACAAAGTTTCCGGCGCTATGAAGATACTAAGGGACGGGGGAGGAATTAAAGCGACATCCGGTAGCAGAAACGGTAGAATGATTAGCAACACAGTATGCGACGTCACGCAGGAACCGGGTGTCGATATGCAGCGACAGGGTCTATACTTGGATGAGAGATGCGATAATTGGATTGTAGAAAACAACTTGACAGTCGACTGCCACTCAGGCATGTTGAATCACATGGCAAAAAACAATGTGTGGCGCAATAACATATTTATTAACCGCAGGGGAAGAGTCGAACTGTTGGCCATACGCAGCGAAGGGCACATTTTTGAAGGCAACGCAGTCCATGCCGCTAAGGAAGTATTTTTCATAACGAACAACGGCGCGATCACAACTCTGAAGAATAATCTTTTGTACAGTAGCATTGGCAGGATTGAGCGAATCCCGATAGATGATCACTACGTACGCAGCGCGCCTGTACCGATGGAAGCGCAAAGATGACATACCATTTTTAAATATTATTAAATCCGATTATTACTTATTAAAAAATATCAGACACTATGAAAAAAATATCGAATGTAAAAGAAAAACTCAGCCGACGCGAATTTCTTACCGCAACTGCCACGCTTGGCATGGCAACAGTAGTTCCGCGGTCAGTATTTGGAAAAGGATATATCCCGTCAACTCCATCGGACAATATATTTTATATTGCCCCTAACGGTAGTGATGACGCTGCCGGAACAGCAGAAAAACCATTCAGGACACTTAACAAAGCGCTCGAAGCCACGAGAAAAGAAAGTGGAAAACGATCCATTATACTAAAGGCTGGCAGGTACGATAATGTTTCCGTAGAATTGGACAGTCGCGACAGCGGCTTGGAAATACGTGCCGACGGACAAGCAGTACTCTGCGGCGGTGAAAAACTCTCGGGTTGGAGGAACTGCGGAGATGGTACTTTTTGTGCCAACCTTCCCTCCGGAAGAACTGGCGACCTTCGCATGTTAGCGGCAGACGGAAAAATGTGTGACAAGTCAAGATACCCCCATGAAGGGTATCTTGCTACGGCTTCGAAATTCAATTCGAACTGGTTAAGTTCTTCGCAAGGTGGATGGGACATCAAGCCGACAGAAGAACAGCGCACAACGCTCGAATATAAACCCGGGGATATTCCCGACGATTTTGACTGGCAAAATGCCGAGGTAATGGTATTCCACCGCTGGGATGAGTCGTTAGTCGGTATGCAAGCGCTTGAAAAAGACAAGCGCCTGTTCCGCTTTAATTCGCCTCTTACCCATCCTGCCGGAGCCTTTGGCGTGGACTCTTACCTGATTTGGAACTCAAAGTTGGGTATGAAACCCGGCTCCTGGCGTATTGACAAGTCGCAAGGCAGGCTATACTACATGCCACTTGAAGGCCAGCGTGTTGAAGATACAGAATTTCACGTGCCTTTGCACAACAGCATCATCACCATAACTGGCGATATTTCTGATCTGACCATTGACGGTGTTGGCTTCATTGTAACCGATGCTCCGCTAGGCTCAGGCGGTTTTGGAGCAGGGCGCGTCACTGCCGCGATAAACAGTACGGCTAACTTAACCAACTGTCTTCTTAAAAGCCTTTCGTTTTCCGCCTTGTCAGGCTGGGGAATAAAATTGTCAGGAGTCAATAGCAGGGTAATTGTTGAAGGCTGCAATGTTAAAAACGTAGGCGCAGGAGGAATTTCTATGAGAGGAAATAGAAGAGGAGACGACATCGTGGAAAACGCCAAAAATAGTATTCGTGCAAACACCGTTACACGACCCGGTCGGATATTTTTCTCTGCAGTGGGCATTAGTGCTTCCAACTGTGATGTTCTGGATAATGAATTATCCGAACTGCCTTATTCCGGAATCACCGGAGGGTCTCTTGTTCAGGGCAATAAAATTGATCGTGCGATGATGATTCTCAGAGATGGGGCGGGGATTTACATATCCGGAGGCAGAGGAGGCAGAATGGTTGGTAACACGGTTAGTAATGTTACGCAGGAACCGGGTCTTGATATGCAGCGTCATGGGCTATACCTTGATGAAAAATGTGAAGATTGGGTCGTAGAGAAAAACCTGACAGTCGACTGCCATTCCGCCATGTTGAACCACATGGCAAAAAACAATGTGTGGCGCAATAACGTATTTGTAAACCGTTATGGGGAAATCCAACTGTTAGCCATACGATGCGAAGGTCACACTTTTGAATGCAACGCAGTACATGCCGCTAAGGAAATCGTTTTCATTACGAATGATGGCGCGATCACAACACTGAAAAACAACCTTTTACACAGCGGAATCGGCAAGATAGAGCGAGTCCCGATAGATGAACAGTATGTGCGCAGTGCGCCTGTGACGATGGATGCACAACGATGACATGACATTAATATAAATATTTTTAAAATGATCTATTATATTGCACCTAACGGCAGTGATGACTTTTCCGGGACAGAGGAAAAACCATTCAGAACGCTTAGTAAAGCGCTCGAAGTTGAGAGAAAAGATAGCGGAAAACGCACGATAGTGCTAAAGGCAGGCAGGTACGAAAATGTATCCATAGCTTTAGACAGCCGCGATAGCGGCTTGGAAATACGGGCTGACGGACATGCAGTACTCTGCGGAGGTGAAAGAATTTCAGGTTGGAAGAACTGCGGAGATGGTTTGTACTGTGCAGATCTACCCTCCGGAAGATCTGCTGACATCCGTCTGCTGGCAGCTAACGGACGGATGTGCGACAGGGCAAGGTATCCGCTGGAAGGATATCTTGCAACAGCGTCAAAATTCGATTCAATCTGGGATGTCGGGTGGGATGTCCCACCTACGGAGGAACAGCGCACTACCCTTGAATATAAACCCGGGGATATTCCTGATGACTTTGACTGGCAAAATGCAGAAGTAATGGTGTTTCATCGATGGGACGAATCCTTAGTAGGTATTAAAGGACACGAAAAAGAAAAGCGTCTATTCCGTTTTAGTTCTCAGCTTACTTTTCCTGCCGGATCTTTCGATGTTGACTCTTACTTAATCTGGAATACCGAGCAGGGAATGAAGCCTGGCGCATGGCGTGTTGACAAGATGCAAGGCAAGTTGTACTACATGCCCCTTGAAGGGCAGCGAATTGACGAAACAGAATTTCACGTGCCATTGCACAACAGCGTAATCAGTATAACAGGCGATGTTTCCAATCTGACAATTGACGGCGTCAGTTTCATGGTGACAGATGCGCCACTTGGATCAGGCGGCTTCGGTGCGTTGCGCGTCACGGCTGCAATCAACTGCACGGCGAACTTAAACAACTGTTTTTTTAAAAATCTTTCGTTTTCTGCCTTGTCAGGCTGGGGAATAAAACTGGCGGGCGTTAATAATGGGGTAACTATCGAAGGATGCGATGTGAAAGACACAGGTGCAGGCGGGTTATCCTTGACGCGAGGAAGTCGAAATGGTGACGGAAATTCTGAATGTTTGATTCGTAGGAATACCGTTACACGCATTGGACGGATATTTTTCTCGGCTGTGGGCATTTGCGGTACCAGTTGTAACGTTATTGACAATGAACTATCTGATCTGCCATATAACGGAATCTCCTGTAGTGGTGGAGGAATTCTTATTCAGGGCAATATAATTACAGGTGCGATGAGGACGCTTAGAGATGGAGGAGGCATTTATGTGGGTAATAGTAAAGGAGGTAGAATGACAGGCAACACGGTGAGCGATGTTACGCAGGAGCCTGGCCCCGATATGCAACGCCACGGGCTGTACCTTGATAAAGATTGTGATGAATGGGTCATGTCTGAAAACTTGACGATTGACTGCCCCTCTGCAATGTTGAGTCACATGTCAAAAAGCAATGTGATATGTGACAACATATTTGTAAATCGTAGAGGGCAAGTAATGCTGTTGACAATACGTTGCGAGGATCACACTTTTGAAAGAAATACAGTCCATGCCTCTGAAGAAATATCATTTATTACGAATGATGGCGCAATCACAAAATTGAAAGACAATCTTTTATATAGTGCCAACGGCAGGCTGGAGAGAGTTTTGGTAGATAATAAAACATACGCGCGCAGTTTGCCTATGCCATTGGAAATACAGTAATCAAATAAATAATTGAAAAAATGATAACAAGAATCAAAACAGGCAAAAGCAGTCTTTTATTTTTGTTGATTGCATTAATGTGCTTGTCATGGAATAATGCCTTGTGCCGGAACATGAACCTCGACTGGCAGATCGGATATCACAAAACGGAAACCGAACAGCCGGCAAAATGGTTTCCATCTACTGTACCAGGCGCAGTACAATTGGATGTCATGAAAGCTGAGAATTACAAACAACCGTGGTGGTATGCCGATAATGTATTTCAGTTCGACTGGATGGAAGATGTGTGGTTCACATACAGAACCAGTTTTAATAAACCGGAATTACAGAGTGGCGAACGATTGTTTTTCTTTTCGAAAGGAATTGATTATCAATTTAAAATTTATTTTAACCAAAAACTGCTTTTGGAACAGGAAGGTATGTTTACTTATGTAGATATTGATCTGACAGATAACTTGCAAGACAAAAATGAATTGATAATTGTTCTGTTGCCAGTTCCTAATCTGGGTTTCCCGTTTCTTGGTGGAAATACTTATCGTTTAAATGCAAGCAAAAGTGCAAAACCTGCCGTGAGCTACGGTTGGGATTGGCATCCACGGTTAGTAACGCGCGGTATCTGGGACGAGACATTTCTTGCGGTACGAAAAACGGTACGAATTTCTGATGTTTCTGTGGAATATGAATTGAATGAAAACCTGACACGGGTAACACTGCAAGCAGTTGTAGATGGAGTACAACTTCAAGGGTGTTCGTTCAAATGGATTTTGAAAAATCCGCAAGGAGAAATCGTTTTGGAAAAAAATGAAAAACTGACGGCAGACCAATCGTCCATTAAAGGCGAATTATCTGATGTACAGCTCTGGTGGCCTGTAGGCTACGGGGTGCCAAATTTGTATACAAACGAATTTATACTGTTTGACGCCAGTAATACACAGATAGAACAACAGACCGCCAAGACCGGTTTTCGTAAGCTCAAGATGATTATGAACGAAGGAGCCTGGGAACGTTTTGGTGTGGATTTGGAGGCAGAAGGATTTCCAAATACCCGGGCGGTAGTCCCTGCGAGTTTCGAAATCAATAATCGTAGGATTTTCGCAAAAGGTTCCAACTGGGTACATCCCGAAGTGTTTGTAGGTACGATAACACCTGAACGCTACAAAGAACAAATCCTGTTGGCAAAAAATGCAAATTTCAATATTGTACGTGTCTGGGGCGGCGGTATTGTCAATAAAGAATCATTTTTTGATATTTGCGATGAAACAGGCATCCTGGTATGGCAAGAATTTCCGCTTGCATGTAATGATTACCCTGATGAGCCTGAATACCTGCGAGTACTGGAACAGGAAGCACGCTCAATTATCAAAAGGGTGAAGAAACATACATGTTTGGCCTTGTGGTCAGGCGGAAACGAATTGTTTACGCCCGGAGGAGGAATGACCGATCAGTCATTGGCATTACGGCTATTAAACAGCCTGTGTTACCAATTAGATCCGAAAACACCGTTTATTGCTACATCACCCTTATATGGTATGGGTCATGGAGGTTATCTTTTTGATGATTTCTGGGGAGGTAGCGAAGAAGTCTTTCAAGTGATGCCTAGGCACAGTAAAACAGCCTATACCGAATTTGGCGTATCAAGCATATCTTTTGTGGATGTATTGAAAAGCTATATTCCTGAAAATATGCTATTCCCTCCTAGGTTCAACCCTGTTTGGGAAGTTCATCACGGATATAATGCATGGAGATACAATGACTGGCTGGAAACGCCAACAATGGAGAAGTATTTCGGTGAAATTAAAACCATCGAAACGTATGTGGCTTTCAGCCAATTGTTGCAATGTGAGGGATTAAAATTTATTTTCGAGGAAGCTCGTCGCCAAAAACCTTATTGCGCCCAAGCGATCAGTTGGTGTTACCAGGAACCATGGCCTACTGTAGGAAACTGTTCAATAATCAATTGGCCTAACAAGACCAAACCGGCTTATTATCATGTAGCCAATGCGTGCAGACCTGTGTTGGTAAGCGCGCGTTTTCCAAAGTTTGAATGGCGACGGAATGAAGATTTTTCCTGTGAAATTTTTATGTTGAATGATACCTATCAATCATTGGATTCTGCCAAAGTAACTGTAACACTCCAATACGACAACGGCAAAGAAATTAATTTACTCACATGGGATTTTCCTGGAACGGCAGAGTTCTGCAACCTTAAAGGTCCGACTGCTCATGTTAAAATACCTGAAATGAAAACAGGCTGGTTTGCCATACATGTAAAAGTAGAAGGGAAAAAAGAATATAATTCTGTCTATGCATTGTCATATGTCGATCAGAATGTTCAAAAACTGATACCTTCAAAATCTTATTATAACGAGCAACCTGAGTTATCAACATTTTAATTACACCAATATCCTGAAAACGTTATATAATCAAAAAAAGTATGGACAATATGAAAAAAAAACCGAACAAGAAAGGACAATTCAGCCGGCGTAAGTTTTTAGTTACCGGCGCTGCGCTTGGCATGGCAACTATAGTTCCTCGATCAGTACTTGGGAGAGATTTTATTTCCCCGCAGGCCAATATCTATTATGTTGCCTCAAATGGGAGTGACGACTTTACCGGGACAGCGGAAAATCCGTTTAGGACGCTTTATAAAGCGCTTGAAGCAGCAAGAAAGGACAGCGGAAAACGTTCCATCATACTGAAGTCTGGCAGATATGATAATGTTTCTATTGAGTTGGATAGTCGTGACAGTGGATTGGAAATACGCGCTGACGGCCATGCAGTACTCTGTGGTGGTGAAAAGATTACAGGCTGGAAGAA
>Ga0082212_10010595_pt1 | contig 11779 bp, 3 predicted proteins | sample TergutNt197P3_FD_71548 | JGI IMG/M metagenome (GOLD analysis project Ga0082212, IMG submission 71548) | Neocapritermes taracua P3 segment gut microbial communities from Petit-Saut dam, French Guiana - Nt197 P3 | ecosystem: Host-associated > Arthropoda: Insects > Digestive system > Gut ... | reverse complement strand
CGAGGAAGAAAGATACGGATATCCGTTAAGCGACCAGACGGACTGGGGTCCCATACACTACAAGCAACCTTTCGTGCCGTTACTGAGACGCTACTACTATGAGTTGAAGGAAGCCGACTTCTATTATTACAGGGACGGCCTCGCAGAAAAATACGTTGTGCTGAAAGGCGCGAAACCCAACGACTACTCCGATACCCACAACGCGATGAAATATGGCGTGTGCGACTATTGGGGATTGAGGGATCCGTTTAAGTTCGCAAATGTTTACCTGCGCGACACCTACTTCATGACAAGACCGTGGGATAAGAAATCGGGCGAGGAAAGAAATTACGAAGATTCAACCCGCCGTATCTATTATACCGTTATGGACCGCATCGAAATTTCACAGGTGCAGAATCTGATCGACATAGGCGATTTCGAAATTTCAGACACACTGTATCTGGAAGACGGATCGGAACCGTTTAACCTCGTTATCTGGGACGTTGACTATCAGTCGAGCTTTATCAAGGCAAGGGGAAAAGTTGCTTCCGCCCGCGACGTGTCGGTGTTCTCGCTTGAAAACATGCAATATGAACTGTACAGACGTCTGAACAGCCCGATAGACGATACCGCCAATGCCGAAGGCGACGGCATCGATCAGGAGGCAGGCGCCAGCCAGCGCGATGCGATAAGCGGCGAACCGCTCAACACGAACTTCGACGCTCCGAAGACGCTGCGCATCGAGATTGATCGCAGCGATCACGCTCAATTCCTCTATGAAGACGCCAACAGCAGCTACTCGCAAAACAGGTTTGACCTGGGCGGCAAGCAAATCAACTTCCTGGGCGTAAACAATATCTGGTCGCAACCCGAAGTCCTTGCGCCCGACGGCACCATCAAGTACAACTACAATCTGTTTATCGACACCGCTTACATCAACCGCGGTACGGGACCGATTAAACCGCAGTACCTGATCGGCGTTGGCGTGGACGTAGTCAATACACCGCGCGTGGTAGGGTTTAACTTATGCGACGAACGCGTGGAAACCGAACTGCAACCGTATAACATCGGACGCTATCTGGTCAATGCAACCGACTCTGCACGCAAGGTGGGCAGCGACGGCGACGGAAAAGCGGAAATACGCGGACCGTTCGAGATAGGCAAGAATTTCATCACCAGCACCAGCTGGGATCGCCTGGTATTTGTTGAAGCCGTTCACATCCACGACCGTCTCTATATCCTCAGCGAATTAAGGAAAGCGCTGACGGAAGAGCAGTATGCCGCACTGTGGGTTGTCAGCGAGCTGGATAACAAGGAGTACCTCGACGGCGAACGCCTGTTCTCGTATACGGTATACAACACGAACTCGCTGCTTTGCCCGCTTTACGGCAGGGCGCGCGTTCCCGGCAGAAGCAACATGTTGGGCGTATACTACGACTTCGAAGAATGGGACAACTATCATAACGACGTATGTTTCTCCCTGCGTTTCACACACGGCGCCGCCAAGAACGCCAAGTATGACTTCAGGAACGACGCCATGATCGAAGGCAGCACCAACTACGAAAAACGCTTCTACATCGAATCGGAAACGACCAAACGCGAACCGTTCGGAAACCACAAGATCGCTCCGGTACAGGGAGGCTGGATCATGAGACAAAACGGCGTGCCGGTATTGAGCCGCACCTCTTACGGCGACCCGATTCAGCAGGCTGAAATATTCAACATCGGCGAACCTCCATTCCTGGATCCGTATGACAACGGCGGCAAGGCAACGCAAAACGAAAATGCGGACGCAGCCGTTAGCGTGGTTGCCGGCAACGGAATCGTAACGATTTACAATGCTGACGGCAAACAGGTGAATATCGCCAACATGCTCGGCCAGACATTAGCTAACAAAGTGTTGGCAGGCAACAACGCAGCGATTGCCGTACCCGCGGGAATTGCAGTGGTGACTGTCGAAGGTGAAAAAGCTGTTAAGGTAATTATTAAATAAGAACAGACAAGGAAATTCAAACTCCCGTATTTTGACAGGCGAATCCGGCAACGGCTTTGCTTGTCAAAGGAGGGAGGAAGAAAGAAAAGCTAATTAATAAATAATAAAAATATATGATTATGAACAAAAAGATTTTCACTTTATTGGTAGGAGCAATCATGCTTATTGGCTCCGTGTTTACAGTGAATGCCCAACCGCCGATGCCGTATCCGACGCTTCCTTATTCCTATAAGGATGCAACCGCCGGACAGACGACTAATTTCAGGGATGTGCTGACGGCAGATGTTGTGGACAAACTGCCGGGCGTAGACGGCAAGTACTTCTTACTTAGCGTGACCGGTATTGCAAATCCGACAATAGGTACGGAAGTAGCTGTTTTGGCAGGCAGGCTTTCAGGTTTGACAAGCGTTAATAATCCCATTCACGATTTGGTATTGTCGATTGATAATACTTCGGCAACGCAAAGATACCTGCGCCTTGAAGAGTTATGGAAACTCGATCATGCTTATGCCTACGTATATAATCGTTCTCATAAGTTCGGCGCGCTGCGCAGCGCATTGTGGTGCGCGCATTATGACGCCGGCGTCATTGGCGGATCGAATTTACTGTACGATTTCAACCAGATGACGACAGGGCTTGCCCTGCAGTCGCCGCTTCTTTCCGACAATCCCGCCCTCTGGACGCTGGATGCTGACGGATCGATGATCTACAAGGACGGAACGATGGGTATTAACACCTTCGACGACGACCTGATTGTAAACGGATGGCATTTCTCGCAGGTCGTTTCAAGTACGCAGAAACTTCAGAAAAATATGCCGATGTATTCGTATGTAACTCCCGACTCCGTTGTCGTACTGGCGCTGGAAAGGGATGTTGAATATGTATATCCGGAAAACGTTCCCAGCGGCGATCCCGAAGATGCGCTTTCCGGCGGATGGAAAGTGACGGTTAAGTATGTGTCGGTTTACGACCTGATTGACGTGTCAACAACCAACGGCGACGTATGGCCGGGACCGGCTGTACCCGGCGGAAGAAAATGTATTGAAAACGTACTCCTCTTCACCTTGAAGAAAGTAAATCCGTTTGTAATGAGCGCGGACGACTGGAATGCGGTCAACAATACCATCACCTTCAATCCGGATGCAAACACGCAGGTGACCAACCAGGAGCATCTCAACAAGTACACGAACCCGTTTACGGACGAAGTGTTTAATCCCTTGTTTGCCGCCGAGGTCAACGACTCGCTGTATCACTTCGGATATATGAACTTCCAGAACACGGCAGCTGTCGGTAAGGACCCCAACGCCCAAAAATGGTTGTATGTGGATACCGCATGGGTCAACTACGGCAACAACCAGTACCTGGCATTCGGCTGGGACGAAAGACGCGACAATGCGCAGAATGTATGGACGTCGCCTGAGGCTATGTTGTGGGGCGACTCGTTTGTACCCTGTACCGGCGTAGATCAGAAACTTTATACGGCAGGCGGCGATGATTATATCACTGCAGATTATAGTACTGCAGGTTATCTGTTCTGGAGATTCGACAGTATAGTCTGGGCGTTTTGGGATATGATTCTTGAAAATGCGCAAGATCAACTTTCGGATCCTACGCTGACAATGGACGACTTCATTTATAACAATAATGTCGATCGCGGGTTTGTTAATATTACCGGAGCTAATATTAATTTTACAATTACAACCGATTTTTCAGCTCTATATACTGAAATATACAATGAGTTAATAATGTTTAGCGTGATGCCAGCTGTAACAACGGGTTTCTTAACTCCAGGTAACTATGTATGGTATGATCAGTTTTACGCAGCTGATTTGCCCGGAACTTCCAACCTTGTAGGCCTATTCTATCCGGCCGGCGGACCTCCCACCGGGGCAGCGATAGACCGCAATGATTTCAAACCGGGTTATGATTATAGTTATCCGAGAAGAAATCTTGATTTTGATGAATTAAGAGCTTTCTATGATAGCTATGACGACGCTATAATCGCATGTATCTTGCAGAATGAAAGTCACACGTGGGCATACCTGAAAGACTCCATCATGGAGAACCAGGCGAAGTTCCGCGTAGTATACGACCCGACCGAAGACAGTACGTTCATCAATGTATACCAGACGCGTGTCGCTTATCCGGATTTCTCCGGCCCGAATAATGGAAATATTGATAATTTGCCGCCCTGGTGGACAAACTCGTTCGGAGTAAGAGATATAGTGGGAATCGGAGGATCAGGAGCCCCGTTATTAAACGGAGTAATTGTCAGACCGTCGGATTATTGGACAAATAATGTTATTAACCATCCTTTCTTCTTTGGAGTGACTCCCGTATTATCAATTACTGAAGCAGCTGATTTATATTATACAAATGTTGCAGGTTTGGTTACCAATTCGAATCAAACGGTTACTTATAGCGGCGTACAATTCGAAGGTCACGGCCAGCTTGCCACTTCTGCTACCGGTGAACGTTCGGGAAGTATGTCGAGCGCCGATCCGTCCATCTTCAACTTCCATTCATTCATGGATTTCTGGCCGAAATCTTCGCTGGAAGGCATTGACAGGGTATTGATTTCCACGGCTGATACGGTTAGACTGTATAAAGATTTTATCAGTACCGGCGCTGCCGATCCTAAATTCAGCGCTTTGGCTCACATGTACGGCTGGTCAACGTCAACCGGCAGCATGCCGTTCAAATACAGAGATTCACTGTTCTATGTCGACCTCCAAGACCTTGGCGGACGTACCATCATTACGCTGGATCAAAGTTACAGGAGCGGACAGAAGAAACTGGATACGCAGATCAAGCTGAATTTCGGCCCGAGATGCGTGCCGGATGAAGGCGACAAGAGGGCTTATATCCCCAATGACCTGTACCTGATTCGTAACACGAAAGGCGAATACCTGTGCGTTCCGCTCTGGTCGACCACCGACTCCATCTCATGGCAAATGCCGCAATGGTACGAAGACCCGACACAGATTCCTTCTTACCAGTGGGCTGTCATGAACGTGCGCTCGAACGCCGAAGCACTTGGCTCGCCGTTCAGAATGGTGAACCGCGAGTTCGAAAAAGTGGACATCCGCTATGCGTATGTTTATCTGAACCAGAAAGCTCCGTTTGAAATCGCAGGCCAGTACTCCAACTCCAAGTTCAGACTTCGCGGCAATGTGAACGGAAAAGCTACAACCGTTGCACAGGCTCTGAAAAAAGGCGAAATAACGCCAACGAAAGACTGGGTAGCCAAAATGGAGGAAAGATTCGCATTGGACGAATATTCGTTCATCCGTTTGGGTAAAACAGTGAAGGAAGACCAGCTGCTCGGCTACAAGTACATCGACAAGGATTCCACTTATATTGATGTATATGCTTTCAAACACTATAACCGCTTGGCAGGCTCCAACCTGAGATACCTGAGCTGGGAAGGCTATGAAAAGGATAATAGCCCCGAACTGTATGCAAAGGGTCTGGACTACTACGACAAGCTGTACTTCAACCTGCAGGAAATGACGACGCGCGAAATCGGTAACGCTGCCAAAGATGATCCGGACAAACAGGGCTATATCGTCCTGACAGACCTGAGCACGCTTAGCGGCGGAAGTAACGTTGATTTCCGCAGCCTCTATGAACAGCTGTCTTCAAAAGAACGCAACTTTACCAATGCCGATGCAGTGGTACTCGAAAGATTCGGATACTGGGAACCCTATTCGGTTACCGGCATAGACGACCTGAAACCGCTGGCACGCCAGGCTTATCGCCTCTTCCTGCAGGATTACTACAGGTGGCACCCAATGATGAAAGGCCATTATGTGACCGTTGGCGAAGACGACCATTATGTGCTCGCCGACCAGTTGCTGGCCTCGACGGCTTACGATAAAAACGGTAACAGCACGAAAGGTTTGTTCGGTATACCTCACTTCTACTTCCGCGAAACATTCTTCAACCTGAATAACTTGAATATAGGCGACGACTATTTCGCAATCATACAACGCCTGGATACCGCAACAGCCGATACCGACTTCTTCAACTGGGGTATTCCGAAGTGGGCCGATATGAAAGAATATATGACAAGAAGATGGGGAAGCGGCGTGGCCAACAAGCTGATCCGACTGATTGAACTCAACAGGGAAAACCAGCTGGCTTACATGGAAATAGAACCGACTTTCGGAAATGCTGACTTCGTGATTCGCGGCGATGCCGACGTGACGGTTAACATCTCCGGATTCCAGCTGGAACGTGACGAAGACCCGATCTACCGTCGCTTCCATGTGAACGAACCGAATGAAGACTTCGCAAAGTGGATGAAGGATAAACCCGACACGCTGGAATTCCATCCAACCAATGAAGGCGAAAAAGGCTTGAGACTGTTTGAAAATACGGGTAACTACATCGACTCCGATCAGTCAAGCAGGTACGGAAAAGATGGCGGACGCGTTTTCAACCGCGAAAACAACGGTATGAGCGACATTTATTTCACCGATACGCTTAACAACGTGATCAGCTTCCTGGGCGTAAATAACAGCGAACAGTACAAGGAAACGAACCGCTCGTTCTACCTCGATACCGCTTACATTAACCGCGGAACAGGCTGGATCAAACCGCAGTACCTGATGGTTGTCGACCCGTGGAATCCGCTGGAAGACGACGACTGCGATCCGAACTTCGGATGGGAAGACAATCCCAATGCACAGTATCTGATCGGACGTTTCATGTTCAACACTTCCATGTATGCCAAGAAAGTAAAGGCTTCCGTACAACGGAACGATACGGTTTGGGATACCACCGACTTGCTGTATGACGACAAGAATCCGATTTGGATCAGCGATACGAAGACTTTCGCGAACGGTTACATGTTCAGAAGCGATAACTTCAACAAGGTTGAGCCGACCGATTACGAGACATTCGTTGACATAGGCACGCCTTATAATACGAATAGAAGCACGCTGGAGAACAACTTGAGCGGTAAGAGCTATACGCTTCATACGAACAGCGCGGCTAGCAAATGGGAACGCTTCGCATTCTCATGGGCGGTACATATCGGCGACAGCCTCTATGTGTTGAAAGGCATTGAACTCGAACCGGCTTATCAGAAGAATGACGTCGGCGATCCGAAACGCGTATGGGAAACACTGGTTAAGGAATACGGCGGCGGATACTCCGGAACTAAATTTGTCGACTTCCAAAAACTGATCAGCTTGAATACGGTTGCGGGCGCAGACTATTACGAGGCTTATTACCCGCTCGGCGACAGATCGATCTATCCCATCATGCGCAGGTATAGCAAGTTCAAAAACATGGCTACCGTAATCGCCGAAGGACGTACCATCGGTTTGCATGCCGTCATCGACTTGTCGGATAATACGCACAAAGACTGGGTATTCTCGTTCCGTTACGTCGAAAGAGGCGCAAGCGACTTCGTCATCGAATCTGAAACAGCTGAACGCGACATCCGCAACGCTGCTGTCATCCGTCCGGGCTACGGCGGCTGGCTGAAAATTCAAAACGATGTTCCGGTCATCACCCGTCCGAACCAGCAGGAAGGTAAAGACATCATGGGCGAAGCTGAGAACGCAGTCTGGCAAGTACACCGCGGTGGTGATCGCCAGGATGAACTGCCTGTTGTCAATGATGCAGTCTCGGCGGCAGTCGAGGTGGTCGGCGGCGCAGGCGCGGTAACCATCCGCAATGCTACCGGCTTGAACGTAGTGATCAGTAATATACTCGGTCAGACGATTGCCAATACAACGCTTACCTCCAACAATGCAACGATCGCAGCGCCGGCAGGCGTCGTCGTCGTAGCCGTTGAAGGCGAAAAAGCAGCGAAAGTAGTTGTGAAATAGACAATCACTTTCAAAATAAGAAAAGTCCGCAACATCCGTTGCGGACTTTTTTTTTCCGTACCGCGCAAAACCATTGCCAATTGCTGGGCGTAGCGTAATTGCTTGGCGTAGCGTAATTGCTTGGCGTAGCGTAATTGCTTGGCGTAGCGTAATTGCTGGGCGTAGCGTAATTGCTTGGCGTAGCGTAATTGCTTGGCGTAGCGTCCCGCTACGCCAAATCTAAAACAAGCAAAGCGAGTAACGGCGTAGCGAGACGCTACGCCGAGCGACGGCTCTAAAGCTCTAAAGCTCTAAAGCTTGGCGTAGCGGGACGCTACGCCATAAATAACACCGACATCGCTGAGCGTAGCGTCCCGCTACGCCAAATTTAACAGCAAGTCTCCAGACTTGCAAAATCAAAAATCAAAAATCAAAAAACCAAACTATGAGTACATCATACCAAATAAACGAACAGGACGCATTACACTTTGTAACATTTCAAATCGTGAAATGGATAGATATTTTTACCCGTCAGGTATATCGTGATATCATTATTGAAAGTTTGCATTACTGTCAGCAGAAAAAAGGACTGGAAGTATATGCTTTTGTAGTTATGAGCAATCATATCCATCTGTTAATCCGTAGTGAAAAGGCCGAGTTAAGCAACACGATCAGAGAATTTAAAAGTTATACTTCCAAGAAAATATTGGAAGCGGTGATCTCGGAAAATGAAAGTCGCAGGGAATGGATGTTGACTTTGTTTGAACTTGCTGCAAAACAGCACAAGCGAAATGAAAAATATCAGGTATGGACACATGAAAATCATGTGGAAATCGTATATGATAATCGATTTATGGAGGTCAAGATGAACTACATACACGAAAATCCGGTACGTACCGGCATCGTTGAAAATGCAGAAGACTACCTGTATTCGAGCGCAAGAAACTATGCCGGACTGGATGGCGTGCTGGATGTGATTGTTAATCCGTTGATGATAGAACGGGTTTAGTGCGGCGTAGCGGGACGCTACGCCGAGCAAAGGACGCTACGCCGATCGTAGCGCAAACAATAATAAATACAAATTTATAGTTAAATAATCATAATTTTCAATTTTCAATTTTCAACTTTCAATTAAATACCCTACTTTTGCACTAACTTTCAATTAAATAGATAGTGTATGAAAATAATTCTAAATTTATCAGTCTGGCTGTTAACAGGGATACTGTTTTTTGTGTCGCCTGTTGGAACATGCGCTATCACAACAGGCGCAAATCATATAAAACAAACGCAGGCGGAAAATGATGACAATACCGCCGCTGAGGATGATGAGGAAGAGGAAGAGGAAGAGGAAGAGGAGGAAGGCGAAGATGACCCCGAAGACGAAGAAGGCGAAATAATGCCTTTCGACACTACAATGGTATACACAATCAAGTATTTATCGGGATGGAAAGCACAACAATCCCTCTATATGGGCGTCGATTTTGACGGTACCAATATCACACTCGATTCGGTCTATGCACACATTCCGGACGGGCAGTACATCGTAAACCGTTTTAACAAACACAGCCTGATAAGCAGGACGCTGACCGCAAGGATGACGGATACGATTCGTTACTGTTTAGACGATGACAATAAAATTATCCCGAACACGTTTGTGTATAATAGCTGGGATATACACGATACCGTCGAGATCAAGCCGGTCACGAATGTACTGTTTGATAAAAGGAATCCGTACCTGGGATATAAATATCTTACGCCGGAAGGTTTGAGCGAATATTGCTATTATTTCTCCTGTTATTCTCCCGATTCGCTTGCAGGCCGTCTCTTAGGCGCTGACACAACCGTCATCCTGCTGTCGAAGGGCGATACGGCAACTTTCATTTTGGAAGAATATTACAGGAGAACAGCCATACAGGCGTTCGGCGATATCGCAGCGCTGCAACGAATTGTTTACCGTTTGCGCTCCGCTTCCGACCAGTCGCTGTATCTGTCGATGGTCTCGGAAAGTTTTCCCTATTACGCAATGACCGATAACAAAGATAATGCCGGCATATTTTATCTGAAAGAGGGTATCACACGCGGCGTCTATTATCTGATATGCGCGCCTCCAGTCGAACATACTTCCTCCGACTATATTCTCATGATAGATCCGGAGTCGAAACGGCTGATGCGCGTGCACAACAACACGACGGATAAAACGCTCTTTTACATCGGTCAGCTGGTACGCCCGCAAGGCGAGCCCGACCCGTATACCTACCTTAAACAGTTCCCGAATTTGAATGGCAGGGGACATTATGAGTTCCTGATCGTCGACCCGAATTCCAATAAAACAAAATCGCTGACAAAGGATTTTTATGATTACGCCGCACTGGGTCTGGAAGGCGAATCCATGCTTCGGGCAGGCTCCTATACTCCCTCCGACCTGCAGTTATGGATGGATACGGCCATCGGATTTCGTTCCAACCCGGATAAACCGTCGTTTTATATTGTGAAAGATGCCGATACAGCCTCCGCTGGCGCCAATAAGTTTAATATGAAGGGCTATTATCTGCATGTCATGGATTCAATCGCACATTCTTCGAATACCGATTATAACGTGATGATAGACGGGAGAAAATTTAACCGCCTGAACTTTGTTAATGCTACAAGGTATTCAACCAACGAGTTGCAACTTGCAACAGGACAAATAATAAGGAACAATGCAATCAATGAGTACCGGTTCTACTTCCAGGAAACAGGCGATTATTCCAGTTATTATCTTGTGACCGAGGCTAAATTGGGCGATGGCCAAAGGACGGATGCCCGCGGTTATCTGTCGATTAAGAACGATACGCTCTATGTCGGCCCCCGCGAAAATGCGCTGAAAGTGCAAATCAGAAGCGGTATCGTATCGAACGAAACCGTTCCTCTCCTGCCGGCGGAATCGGGTCAGGCGGTTATCCCCGTCGGTGGAAAAGGGAAAATAGACCTGCTAAACGCTGCCGGCCGGCAGGTGTCGGTCTACAATATACTCGGTCGCCTTGTTGCAAGCCTGACGCCCGTAACCGGTTTTGAAACGATTCCCGTTGCAAAAGGCGTCTATATCGTGAAGACTCCCGCTTTCACACGAAAAGTAACCGTTCAATAGTCATTGCATCCCTTTTCGTATGCGCCATTCCATCGGATAAAGGTTGTTTGAGCGGTTTCCTATATTTTTCACAAAGCCGAGCGGCATATTTTGATAGGATACAAGGGCGTGACCTTTGGGTGTATTCGCAGGTAAGATGATGGCTTGCCGTTGCAGATAACTGATAGCCTGTTCGTATGTGAGATCGACGACCGGAAAAGCGCTGACATCGATTTCAGCGCTTAATGCAAGTGCGGCAGACGGGGTGAAATCTTTTCCCCTTAATTCACCCGGCAACAAACCGGCAGCAATCAAATTCAAATGTTCGGAAACGGTTGCGTAGGCGTTTTCATGCGATTTCGGTATGGCATGGAGTAAGCCTGTGTGATAGATTACAAACTTTTCCGGGCTTGATAAGATGTTATTAATATGCGGGGCGGGCGGCGTTGACGGCGTAGCGAGGACCTTTGCTCGGCGTAGCGTCCCGCTACGCCGAGCATTAGCATTATCCTTTGCTAGGCGTAGCGTCCCGCTACGCCTGTCATTAGTGGCGGTGGATATATCTGGCGGCGTAGCGGGGACGCTACGCCGAGCATTAGCATTAGCATTATTTGCTAGGCGTAGCGTCTCGCTACGCCTGTCATCTGCCTTTGCCGTCTTTGCCAGGCGTAGCGTCCCGCTACGCCTGGCATTACGCTTCCGTTTATGCATAAGCGCAAGAAAGAACCCTTCTCCGCGCGTCCGGTGAGGGAAAAAACGGTAAACGGGCATCTCGCAGCTTCGCGAACCGGTGATGTTCCACTCCGGTTTTGTCGGTACGGGGATGATTTCGGCTTCGAGTTCTTCGGAGAGTGTTTTTAGATTTTCTTGATTTTCTTC
>Ga0082212_10010594_pt1 | contig 11780 bp, 9 predicted proteins | sample TergutNt197P3_FD_71548 | JGI IMG/M metagenome (GOLD analysis project Ga0082212, IMG submission 71548) | Neocapritermes taracua P3 segment gut microbial communities from Petit-Saut dam, French Guiana - Nt197 P3 | ecosystem: Host-associated > Arthropoda: Insects > Digestive system > Gut ... | reverse complement strand
GATATCTCGCGGCTTGCCGAGGGGAGCCTCATTTAGAGGACGTTAGCTTAAACCCATTCCCGTCGGCTTCTACCATTCCCCCGCCCGGATAAACAATGTGCATACCGCCTACGGGAATTTTATTTTTTGCCGCATAGTCCAGAATCTGCCTGCGCACCGCAGCGGCTGCTTTTTGATCCATGTCGTAGCTTGCGGAAATTTCCGGAACGGGAAACTGGACAAGCGCTATATGGAGAAGATCCCCAATGATTAAAAACTTTTCCCCGCCGTTTTCCACCAAATAAACCGTATGTCCCGGAGTGTGTCCATAGTTGGCAATGGGGGTAATTCCGGGAACCAGTTCGGCAAGTTTTCCATCCAATTCACCGGGTTCAAAAGTTTCCACACGAGAACCATAGGTAGTCAAGGCGGCAACCGCTCCCTGGTTGGGGTTGGTTATGGTAAAGTATTCATGCTCCTTTTTGGACAGATATATTTTTGCCTTAGAGAAAACAGCTTTGCCGTCCTTAACAAGACCGCCAAAATGATCCCCGTGGAGGTGGGTAATAAGAATTACATCGACCTGATCCTGCTGTACCCCCAATGCCTTCATATTCTCAAAAGATGCGCCGCCGAACGCCGTATCTATCAGAATATTTTGACCATTAGCCTTGATAAGAAAAATATTTGTAGAATGGAAGAAACCAAATACCGGGATATAACGCTCCAGCGTGGCTTCGTCGGCGCCGACAAGAATCCCTGTATTTCCTTTACGTTGGCTGTCTACAAGCATAAAGACTTCAAAAGCTCCGACTTTACAGGAAAAAACCTTGTTATTTTCCTGAGCAAAAGTTCCAACTGCCATGGCGCCTAAAAGGATCCCAAAAAGCATTTCTTTTTTCATGTTACACCTCCAATTTTTTCTTGTTTTTTCAGTCCAATTTTATCCAATACCGATTTGCCAACACTGGTTATTTCCTGTTCTTTTTGCACTTCCGCATCAATTTTCATTTTTTCTTTAGCTGCTATTATGATTGTTGTCTTTCTGATTGTAAAATAGTTTAACACCAAGATCAAATATAATGCAAGAACCTTTATTTCATGACATTAGGCCAGGGCTTTTGCCACAGTTTTTTCAGAAATTTATCATAAATAGAGTTTGCTTTTTTGCCGGAAATAATGTATACTAAAAATCATGAAAACGAACGACTACAAAATAGATTCCGGTAAACCCGTAAAACTCGAATCCTTCCCAACCAGGTACGAAGGAAAACTCACAAAAGAAGAAGGGCTCAAAAAGCTGGCGGATCTTACAGTGCGGTTGCGGTCCCTCCAGGAGCTTCTTTATGCAGACGGCGGGAAGGCTCTCCTTGTTGTGTTGCAGGCAATGGATGCGGCGGGTAAGGATTCTACCATAGGGAATGTTTTCGGACCTATTAATCCGCAGGGCTGTAAAGTAGTGTCCTTCAAAACGCCCAATTCAACCGAACTTGCTCACGATTTTCTCTGGCGTGTACACCAGAATGTTCCGCGCAAGGGGCACATAGGGGTTTTTAACCGGTCGCATTACGAAGACGTCCTTATTGTCCGCGTTAAAGAGCTTGCTCCAAAAGATGTTGTTAAAAAACGCTACGATCATATAAATAACTTCGAAGCACTTCTCCACGACGAAGGTACGCACGTTGTCAAGTTTTTTCTCCACATTTCCCGCGACCACCAGAAAGCGCAGCTTCAGGAAAGGCTCGATACGCCGGAAAAAAACTGGAAGTTCAGCCCTCAGGATATCCCCGAAAGGCTCCGGTGGGACGATTATCAAAAAGCCTTTGAACGCACCTTCGAAAAATGCTCCACTCCTGAAGCGCCCTGGTACATCGTACCTGCCGAGCGTAAATGGTTCCGCAACCTGCTTGTGATGCAGGTTATCGTGGAAACCCTGGAAAGCATGGATCTGAGGTATCCACAAGTTGACTTCGATCCCCGCGAGATAAAGATTCCGTAAAAATTTAACAGGTTAAGCCATTTTCAAAACATCGTCAGTTTCGAAAATGGCTTTAGGAAAACCGGTTTTTCTTCTGAATCTTATGTCACACACCAAAAATCGACTGCTTAATACGCTTGATAAAACTGATTTTTCCAAGAACGATTTTTACAGGTTCTCCGCCGTCCCTGGGCCTGATAGAAAGGAGCATTTCTCCCCCTTTTTTATCCAGACTTGCCGGAAAGCCCAGGATCTTTTCCCCATTAAGGCAGCTCAATTCCAGCAGCGACCCTGAAACAATAGCCTGTTTAACAACGCCGGTTTTTCCGACATAATCCAGAGAACGGGCTTCTAACTTTTCATAGCGGAGTGAAGTATCCTTTAGCTGGGTTTCGCTTACTATCATACGCCGCTCTATTCTGGATTCCAGTTCTTCCTGTTCCTGTTTGGTAAGCTTCAATGTATCCAGAACCAGGCGAAATTGCTTCTTTAATTGTTCTATTCGTTCTGCAGAATTTTCTACAGATTGTTCTGAAGAAATTTCTGTTGATTCTTTGGATTCAACAATTGATTCAATAGAAGACTCATTTTTTACTTCGCTTATTAAGCCAAGTTTTGTATCAATTATTGTTTCTTTTGCCGAACTACTTTTCAGTTTGATGCTTGGACGGCCTACAATATCTACACCGGCATCGCTTAAAGCCGAAGAAGCTTCATCTATCCCCACCGATAAAAGATAAATACCAGGTCCAAGATTCCGTTTAATCATAGAAGCAATGGGTTCGGTTTGAGCAAGATAACTGCGTTCACCGGTAAGAGAGAGTATTACTCCCTGGTTCAGAGAAACTTCTTTCCAGCGTTTTTCCCAATCATAAAGATTCCACTTTAATGCTTCGGGAGCTCTGCCACCTGAAAGCCGTTCCAGGAATTGCCATAAAAACTCTGCACTATAACCCCGGTCAAAACCCCGAACAGCGGAATCCCGGGAAATTATAAAACGGACTGTAGTTCCGGTTTCCTCAACGGAAGAAAAAGCGGCTAAATCCATGGCATCGGCAAAACTGATTTCGGGATAGAGTATGCAGGAAAAACCGGAGTCCATGGCGAGACAGGGCTGTTCAGGCAGAAGTGACCCGGGGACCGATTTTTCTGAGCTGTAAAGTTTTGTGTTGCTCAATTGAGACGGATAGTAACAATTCTTTCCATCTATTATTACAATCGAAAAAAGACCGGAAACAACAAGGGAACGGATCAAAATCGTCGCAGATGGAAGATCTTCCGGAAAGCCCCAACTTGTTGCTTCCTTCCGACGGAACAGTTCCGCCATCTTTATCATTGTTGCTTCAGGCATTATTGTACGATCTTTTGCAACATCGGCAAAATTGCCGATAAGGCGTACGGTACTTTTCAGTAAACCCCTGTTTTGAAAAGAAGCGGATCCACGATGAAGAAAGAGAGCTATGCCACCTGCCAGACATTCTAAACGTTTCTTATCAGACAGATCCTTAAAAGCAGATATTTTTGCTTCATCGGGAATAAGCTCTTCTCCTTCCCGGCAAAGGATGCCAAGGACAAGAAGTCCTCCGGCGAACAAGTCAATATCCAAACCAGGAAAAAGTACTTTTCCCTGCTCCGCTGCTTTTTTTCGGAATACAAAGGATGTTCCTTTTCCTTCATCCTTAATCTGTACTTCGGTGTTTAACAGGAAGGCAAACAACGCCGCCAGGGTTCTGCCATTAAATATACTGTTTTCAGCAATCTCATTTCCTTTTGATTCACTTCCGGTTCCACCTTTAATTGAGGGAAATAAAATTCCTTTATTGGCCGCATGAGGAGAAAGGATGTTTTCCAGCCGGGGATTCAGAGCAATTCGGAGAACACCATTATCACGAAAACGATAAATAATTAGCCGTTCTTCCAGGTTAAGAAGCATACCCTGAAGTTCCACATAAGAATATTCACCGGTAAAAAAGCTTTCCAGTTCTCCCGGTACGGGTTCCGAAAGAAGCGTTATTGCTGCAATAATCCGGCGATCGTCAGCATCAATATAAGCGGCAATATTCTCCTGAATATCCGGTCGGGCAATAAACCGCGAGAGTTCTTCCACAAGCTTTTGTTTGTTAAACGGAGTTTTTACTGTTCCCAGGACACTGCGCATTAGATCAAAAAAAGCGGTATCTGGTAATATCATTAAAGCAGATTCCCAGAACGAAACGGGTCGGAACGGAGATGTCACTGGCTTTCCTTTAACAGTTCATCTGCAGAGTTCCAATACTGCAGCGAATAACGGTAACCTTGTTCGGCAAGGAACTTCTGACGGTTGGCGGCGAAATCTTCTTCTACGGTGGAACGGGAAACAACGGTATAAAAGTAGGAATTTTTATTTTTCTTCGGGCGGAGTATACGACCAAGCCTTTGAGCCTCTTCCTGGCGTGAGCCGAAAGAACCGGAGATTTGGACAGCCATGGAAGCGTCGGGAAGATCCAGAGCAAAGTTGGCGACTTTGGATACAACAATAACCGAAACTTCTCCTTTTTTAAAAGCAGTATAAATTCGTTCACGTTCGGCATTGGGAGTCTTGCCGGTTACCAGTGGTGCCTCCAAACGGACGGCAATACTTTCCAACTGAGAAATATACTGGCCTATTACAAGGACTTGTTCTTCGCGGTGGTTGGCAATAAGTTCCAAAGCCGCTTCTTCTTTAAGGGGATTTTCCGCAGCAATACGATATTTTTCACGTTTTCCCGCAACCGCATAGGGCACTTTAAGTTTTTCCGGCAAGTCGAGCCGCACCTCAATGCATACTGCTTCGGCTATCCAGCCTTTTTGTTCAAGATCCTTCCAGGGTACATCATAGCGCTTTGGTCCTACCAGGCTGAAAACGGCATCTTCCGCCCCGTCTTCCCTGATCAGCGTAGCGGTAAGACCAAGCCGCCTGACAGCTTGAATTTCGGCAGTTACCCGAAAAACCGGCGCCGGAAGCAGGTGTACTTCGTCATAGATAATAAGGCCCCAAGGGTAACGTCGAAACAGTGAAAAATGCGGAAAATCTCCGCTCCTGTCGGGTCGCCAGGTGAGGATCTGGTACGTAGCAATAGTTACCGGAGCCACTGCCTTTGTATCACCTGAATATTCAGCGATCTGATCCCGATTCAACGTGGTTTTGTCCAGCAGTTCATCAATCCATTGATGAACCGCCGCTACATTTGCAGAAAGAATTAAAGTATTAGTTTTTAGCAGGGCCATTACCGCCATACCAACAATGGTTTTTCCGGCGCCACAAGGCAAAACAATTACACCAAAGCCGGTGCCCGGCCCTCCCTGACCCAGTAAAGCCCTGGCTGCTTCCGTCTGGTAATCCCGTAAAATAAAGGACTTACGGTTTGCTTCATTATTTGGACCGGGAGAACTATAATTTTCCCGGAGCTCCATTTCCAGGCGTTTTCCCTCTCTTAGAGCAGCCTCGTCTTCCACCGGCCACCCCAATTTAATTAACTCCTGTTTTACTGTGCCCCGATCGGTAAGTTTTACCTTAAATCCTCCGTCTATCTTTTCAAGGTATTTTGTTAAAGTTCCGGCTGCTGCAATTTCTTTTTCTATTACTTTGTCCGCCGTCGTAAGGAGCAATTCTTCGGCGCCATTCTTGTTGTCTGACAGGCCATTCTCCTGACTCTCGAAAGAACGCAGTGTTATTTTACCATATCTGGTCATGGTATCGGCAAAACCGGCGCTGATACCGGTTGGCACTTCATACCGGCTGTAGGCATTAAGGGTGGCAATTACATCATCCGAACAAAAACCTGCACTGGCTGCATTCCAGAGTGAAAGGGGGGTAATCCGGTAGGTGTGAATATGCTCCGGGGATTTTTCCAGTTCCGCGAAAGGCAGAATAGCAGCCCGGGCGTCTTCCGCTCCCGAAGCATGTACATCGAGCAGCAGAGTACGATCACTTTGCACAATCAAAGGTTTTACCGCTGAATCGATCATAATTTTTTAAGTATAATGAAAAATCTTAAAAACCACCATAGGAACTACAAATTTCCAATTTACCGCAGAGCATCTGTCATAAATATTATCTGCATTTAACCTGGGAAAGGGCGAGCCAGGCGCCCTGGACTCGAACCTGGATGAGTCCGACAAATCAGCCTCCCAGTAGCTGAACACCATATTTTCCAGCTTGGTTTTGTAAAAATATGCTGTTCAGCTATTGGGCTATTGTACCCTCTAATATTTCTGTTATTCAGTGGTCTGTTTGTCGGGGAACTCCAGAAGTTCTCACCAGGACGCCTGGCTCGCCCTTTCCCGGCATTATTCCAGGTTAAAGTTTGACAGATGCTCAGCGGCAACTTAAAGCGTTACGATAGCTAAGACATCCATCATTAAAACCGTAAATTACCACTGTGCCTGGCATGCGATCGCTTGCAGTATGTTTTGGAAAGGGGTAGAGAAAGCCTTGGTAAGAGCATCTGGAATTCCCCGGAAAAACAGACCTGCGAGGAACGGGAATATTAAGAGTAAGAAAGCCCAGCACTTAAAATACAAATAATGAAAAAATCCATTTTAAGTGCTGGAAGGCTGTTTTTTCGGGTTCTACAGGGCTCCATACCAAGGCTTTCTCTACCCCTTTACTTAATATAGTGCAGGTATTTTCTATGCCAGGCTCAGCAGTAAATTGGGATTTATTTAAATACTTCCTTTAAAGGCCGTCCTGTCCATGTTGATGGTATTTCAAGGCCCATGATAGCCGCCATGGTTGGGGCGATGTCGGAGATAAGAAGCGGAGAAGGAATGGTGTAACAGGTTTTTATACCTCTGCCGAAAATAACTATGGGAATTTGCCGGGTCTTTTTGAAATTTTTTCCATGTCCCGCAAGAATTCCCCCGTGGTCCGCGGAAAGGATGAATACAGTACTGTCGTAAACTCCTGCATCTTTTACAGCCTGCTCAATGATGGCAATTAAATTATCCAATTCGGTAAGTTTGGCATAATATGCCGTAGAACCCCAGTGCTTATCATGACCGGTGTGGTCCGGTTCGTTAAATACCACAGCGGTAAAAACAGGTTTTTTTTCAATTATATAAGCTGCTATCTTCCGGGCTGATTCAGGATTTGAGCTGATTCTGATTTTTTCTGATTTTTCGTCCGGACAAATTTTATCAAGTGTATTCCATTCATAAAAAAAAACTGAACCTGACTTCTTTGGGGTTTTGTTGTTATTTACAAGAGAAAATATCGAAGGAAAATCCATAACTGTGGCCGGCTGATTTGTTATATCTCCGTTGCGCTGTTCAGGCAGGGTTCCACTAAACAGAGTAGACCAGTTCGGCCAGCTAATACAGGGCATTATACAGCGCATATCCATACTGGAAGCGCCGCCGGCAATCATCTGTTTTACCGTGGGCATATTCGCCTTTGGAACGTAAGCGCTCCCCCATCCGTCAAGACCGATAAAGACAAGATGTTCCGCCGGAACGGATATTCCCGATAAACTTTCCAACTGTAATGATGTATTGATCTTTGGACCATCAGTACAACCTGACGCTAAAATCAAAATACAGAGAACAGTACATAAAAAACGGGAAAAATTCCTGAATATTTTCTGAGAGACTGACAGTATTATTTTAATTTTTTTTTCCAAATCCTAGAAGATACGTTTCAAAAGAATTACTGCGGCAGGCAGCAGGTTTAAAATTTTTTGCGCTGTCGAAGCATTCCCGCAGGCGTTTTAACAGGGTCGCCGTATCCCCCCCCTGAAATACTTTTACTGCCAGATTACCACCCGGAACAAGGCAATTTTCGGCAAAGGAAAAAGCTTCTTCTGCAAGAGAAAGGGATCGCTGGGTATCCACTGTCCTGGAACCGGTAGTGAGCGGCGCCGCATCACTGATAATTGCGTTGTAAGGCCCGCGGCGGATCAATGCTTCCCGTACCGTGCTGTTTGTAAAATCACCCTGAATAAAGAAAAAATCTTTATGGTCAGAAAAATTACTGTTTTCTGATAAAGGTTGGAGATCCACTGCTGTAAGAAACAAGGCTTTTTGGTTGTTGCCGGGTATTCCATGCCTGCGAAGCACATAAAGGCTCCAGCTTCCCGGAGCGGCCCCAAGATCCAACACCCGGAGTTCGGCTTGCCGGACGAATTTAAAAAAATGAAATTTTTCATCGATTTCCTTGAGTTTATAAACCGATCGGGCCGGATAAGCTTCCTTTTTTGCCTTTAATGACCAAAAATCTGGTTTTTCGTAGTTTGTCATGATACTATCTAAATATGGACAAAGAGTATACTACAGAAGTCGAAAAAATAGAAGCACTTCTCAGAGAATTTCTTCCTTCTGTTCCCGGGTCAGAATGGTACAGCAGGATATTTCCAAGACTGGACATAAGGCCCGAATTAACGGAATCCCTGCTGGAGCCGGGAAGGGATCTTTTTAGCCGGGGCGGTAAGCGGTGGCGGCCTATAATGGCTCATTTGGTATGCCGGGTTCTGGGCGGAGGTGATGCCGTTCTGCCCCTGCTTCCCATGGTAGAATTCTGCCACACGGCCAGCCTTATTCACGATGATTTGGAAGATAGTTCAGGCCAGCGCCGGGGTAAACCGGCGGTTCACCTGATCTACGGCGCCGATACGGCAATCAATGCCGGAGCTTTTTTGTATTTCCTCCCACTTACTGCGCTGGAGCACTGGAATGTGGATGCGGAAGACAGAAACCGCCTTTGGCAGCTTTGGGGGGAACATATGCGTTTCCTTCACCTGGGTCAGTCCATGGACATTGCCTGGCACCGGGACCCGTCATATTTTCCTTCTTTGGAAGACTATATGCTGATGTCCAGCCTGAAAACCGGGTGTCTTGCCCGCTTTGCCGCCCTGTTGGGAGCCGAGACAGCCCGAATCTCTATTAAAAATTCACCTTCACAAAAACCAGGCCGTGAGATAAATGAAGGACTTTTAGCTTCTCTGGGGGCTGCGGCTCAAAGACTTGGAATAGGTTTCCAGATTTTAGACGATGTTAAAAACCTTATTTCCGGTATAAAGGGAAAAGAGCGCGGTGACGATGTGGTAGAGGGTAAAAAAAGCCTTCCGGTTTTGCTTTTTATTCAAACAGATGGGGCAAACCGTTCCGATTTTGTTCAGCGCTGCTTTAGAGCCGCACGGAAAGGAGGAGTTGGCGTACCGGAAGTTGAGGAATTCATCGACGCTCTTACCGAAGCAGGGGCATTGGCGGAAGCGGAAAAACGGGGAAGAACGCTTATTACCGAGGCTGGAGTTGCTTTTGCGGCCCTGCCTGCAGTCGACAAAGAGGCTGGCCGCCTGCTGACAAGCTTAACGGAACTATTGCAGTAAAATTATTATCGTTCGACGCCGGAGGCGGTGTGTGCATGTTGGAAGCTGAGATTTGGGGTATCGCCGAAACCGGTGATGGTTTTATGATCTTTATAAAACCTCTTACGTCGGAATATTCAGTTCCTATTTTTATTGGCCAACTTGAAGCGCAGGCTATACTTATCGGTTTTGGCGGAATCAGCATATCCCGTCCGCTTACAGTCGATCTGATTCATAGTATAATCAGAAAAGCAAATTTTGAGCTTCTCCGAATAGAGATCAACGACTTAAAGGATAATACATTTTTTGGTTCTCTTGTCTTTAAAAAGCCCACAGGCGGGGAACTAATTGTTGATTCCCGGCCTTCCGATGCCCTGGCACTGGCTGTACGCTGCAAAAGCCCCATTTTTATCTACGAGAAAGTGGTCGAAAAGGCGGGAATTATTACCGAGGATTTGATAACAGGAAAGGAACAGATAACCAGAAAAGCTCTTTTGCAAAAGGAATTGGATGAAGCGGTTGCTGTGGAAAATTATGAGCGGGCAGCCGAAATACGGGATATTTTGAGATCACTGGATAAGTAAATTCTACTTGCCTGGCAGATATTAAAAAAAAAACCGCTTTTTTTTTGAAAAAATGCAGTTTTTTTTTAAAAAAGTTGTACAGTTTTGTCAGTACAGTTATCAAAGTACTTCCCATTATTAAAATATTGGTGTATATTTTAACGAATTCTATGCCGACATATGAACAATGGGGTAAAAAGTTGTTCAGGCGGATAAGGTATGCTGGTTGTTTTTAGAAAATTTGCCGTAACCAGGGCAAATGTCAAAGTTTTAACAGCTCTTTTAGTACTTTTTTTAGCATTCTTTATTCTTGCAGCACAAGGAAAGGGAGCAAAAATTGACTCTAGCCCCAGCCCTGTAGAAAGCATGGGTGGCCGGGAAAGCGACGTTGAAGTTGAACTTGTTGCTCTGGAAACATCAGGTGTATTGGAACCGGAAGATTTAACCCAGTCCCAGCCCAGGATGCTGCTTTTTTCGTCCTATACCGTACAGAAAGGTGAGGTTCTAGGGGAAATAGCCAAGAAATTCGGCCTTTCAATCAGTACGCTTGTCTCGGTGAACGATATAAAAAATACCCGTACCGTCCCAGTCGGCAAAGTCCTTCGGATTCCTAATCAGGATGGTGTTTTCTATAAAATCAAGTCAGGGGATACGTTAGGTATTATTGCAGAAAAGCACAAAGCGGATGTTTCGGAGATTCAGGCCGCAAATGAGCTTTTTTCTGATAAAATCAACCCCAATAAAAGCCTTTTTATCCCCGGCGCTTCTGCTCCCTGGGAAGAGGCACCAGTTATTGTAGCTGTTGCTGTTCCCAGGCCTCAAGTTATTGTATCGGGGAATATTTTTGACTGGCCTGTCCGGGGCCGCATTACTTCAGGTTACGGTTACCGTCGCAGTCCTTTTGGCCGCGGCCTCCATGACGGATTGGATATAGGTGCTCCTATGAGTACGCCTGTTAGAGCAGCAATGGCCGGCAGAGTTGAATCGGTAGGCTATGATAATGTTTACGGTAACTTTGTAATTATCCGCCATACTGAAGGTTATAAAACCCTTTATGGCCATCTGGAATCGTGTGAAGCCAGGAGCGGCGCCTATGTTGATATTGATACGGTTATTGGGTATGTAGGAAATACCGGCCAAAGCACCGGTCCTCACCTTCACTTTACTGTATATAAAGACGGTTCATCGATTAATCCCAGAACTGTTTTAAAACCCTAAGCCCAAGATACCCGTTCCGGCCTTAAGTATATTGCTTTACCTGTTCTATTCCCCGCAGTACCCGAAGCACACCGCTGGACAGAGCAAGCATTTCATCTTCACCGGGAAATACATACACGGGAGCCAGCTTGTCTACCCGTTGTTTGATTGCCCCGGTAAAACGGGTAGAGTAGGCAAGCCCGCCTGTCAGGATGATCGCGTCCATCAGGCCTTCCAAAACAGCAGCCATGGCGCCGATTTCTTTTGAAACCTGGTAAGCCATGGAATCCATCACAAGGGCGGCAAATTCATCCCCCTCGTTGATCATTTTTTGAACTTCAAGCAGATCGGTAGTGCCGAGGTATGCCTTTATACCGCCATTTTTTGCTACTTTGTCGATCATTTCCTGTTCGGTATATTCACCTGAAAAACACATATGAATGATTGGGATAGCCGGAATAGCGCCTGTTCTTTCCGGGGTAAAAGGTCCTTCTCCGTCAATGCCGTCATTTACATCAATTACCCTGCCATAACGATGGGCACCAATGGTAATGCCGCCGCCCAGATGGGCTACGATAAGCCTGCAATTTTCGTAAGGTTTGCCTAATTCCGCCGCCAGACGGCGGGCTATAGCTTTTTGATTGAGGGCGTGAAAAATGCTTGATCTTTCAATGCCGGGCATACCGCTTAGCTTTGCATAACGGTCCATTTCGTCTACAACGATTGGATCAACCACATAGG
>Ga0082212_10010593_pt1 | contig 11781 bp, 12 predicted proteins | sample TergutNt197P3_FD_71548 | JGI IMG/M metagenome (GOLD analysis project Ga0082212, IMG submission 71548) | Neocapritermes taracua P3 segment gut microbial communities from Petit-Saut dam, French Guiana - Nt197 P3 | ecosystem: Host-associated > Arthropoda: Insects > Digestive system > Gut ... | reverse complement strand
GTGATGAGCAACCCTGCAAGTACAATTTTGAATACTGCCTTATTCATAAAATCTTGTATGATCATTTTTTACTTACAGAGATTGAAACAACTTTACCGGCCCCGTTTGTATTTACTCTGGTAACCTTATATTGACTTCCATTTGAAACGTCCGTAATCAGATGTTGAACATTACTGATATTGGGCGCCCCTTCAACCCGCAAACTATTGCCCAAAATGCTTCTTAATCGGTCTGTCGCCTGATCATCAGAATTTGCAATTTTATTAAGCAAGTCGTTTAATAGTGCAATTGAAGGAGTATTGCTTTGATTAATTTTTACCTGTACCGAACAAGTATCCGAAAGTCCATTATTGGTATAAGCCGAAATAATGGCGTGTCCGTTGGCGACAGCCGTAACTAATCCGTTCGTATCAACTTTAGCAACAGCGTCATTGCTCGACATCCAAATAATTGTTTTGTTTTCTTCTGATACTTCGGCAGGAAATATTGAAGCGGTAAGTTGCTCTTGGATATTGACTTTGTTGAAAGTCATTTCAGACTTGTTGAGCGAAATACTGTCTGGTAATATAGTAATACTCGGTGGATTATCAACAAAATCTTCTTGAACCGTTCTTTGTTTTTTACCTCTACAATTTATCAAAGCGCTTAATGATAACGCTATCAAAAAATAAAATAAAATCTTTCTCATTGCATTGAATTATATTTGTCGAAAAAAAAATATAGAAAAGCAGTTCAAAAAAACTTAATATTTTTTGAACTGCTTCTTTATTATTTACCAAGTATATAGGTCAATGTAAGCGCAATGCCTCTATTTTTCACATCTACGCCATGTCCTATATCGGCAAGCCCTAAATTGTAACCCAAACTTACTTGGATTTGTTCATTGAACAACAAACCCACACCAATTCCTAAACCAAGATCAAAAGATTTGAAATCATGTTTTTTCTGATCACCTCCGAATTTGATGGTTTCATCGTAGCTTTCACTGTTCGAATAACTCCCCTGTTTTACGGACTCCTCCCCTTTTAGTTTTCCGCCAAGCCCGTAACCAAGGTAAGGTCCAGCCTGTAATATCAAGATATTACCATTATTTAGATCATGGTGGTAGAGGAAATTTACGGGTATTTGAAGATAATTCAAAGTCATCTTTATATCTGTTTCGTATTCATACGTAACACCTCGATCAGTTGTTTTTCCGGTGTCATCCCATTTCGCTCCTTGTTGAGCAAAGATAATACCCGGCTGAAGCGTCAATTTTTCATTTTTCATGGGAAAATTTGCCACAACTCCAAATTGAATTCCGAGTTTCATTTTTGGAGAAATTTCACCCCTGTCCAAAGTGATTTTTGAAAAATTCACTCCGGCGCGTATTCCGAGATCGCCATTACCAATTTTTTGTCCATAAGACTTTTGGACACTCATAAAACTTGCCGTTAAAACGGCTGCTAACACTACTGAAAAAAACTTTTTGTACATAAGAAAAAATTTAAAATGGTTAAAAATTATTGATTTAAAGTTTTAAAGCAACACCAAGGTTCAGTATCGCAAACCCGTAGCCCAGTTCGGCAAATGCCGCAAGGTTATCGGTAAAATAATACCTCGCACCTATATTCCACAACAAGGTTAATCCGCTTGCAGCGGCGCTGCTTCCATAGCCGCCATAATACTCTCCTGTCCATTTCCACGAAACGGCGTTGAAACCCAGCATCAGGCTGGTGTAGGTGTCGAGTTTGTCCACAAAGGCATAGTGCAGCGTACCGCGTGCGCCAATGATGAAATTGTTGCATTTCCAACCGTATCCGTCTCTGGACGTGCTCATTTTTGCCGAAGCAAAACCAATCACACCGCCGATACCCAATGAAGATTTTTCGTCCCAAAGGTTATCCCTGATACAGCTTTCGTAGAACACCGAAATGGCAGGAATGCGTGATACGCCCGAATTAAATCCGAGACCCGAATACAAACTCCCGCCAATACCGATGCCAAGTCCGGCAACATTGTCCCCTTTCACAAAAGTCGGCATCTGAGCCGAAACATGTACAGTGAAAAGGCTGATACACAAGAAAAAAGAAAATTTGTTCATTTTTTATTAATTAAGGTTAAACTATTACTGAAATGATTATTGATGAAACTTATTTTAACTTTTTGAATTTTCAACTTTATTCCCGAAAAAACCGAAAAACCTTGCTTTCTTTTTGGCTTTTTCTCTTTCCATGATACGTCTTTCCACGTTTTTCATGCCTTCCTCTTCCGAAAGCCAGCTATCGCATTGCTTAATCAGCAAATCATTGTAATGCAACAATTTTTTCGCTCGAAACAGGATTTCATCCTTTTTGCTTTCTCTTTCGGTATCCATCTCAATTTTTGATTTTTGATTGATTTTCGACTTTTAATTCACGCTGCAAAATTACAGGCTTGGAAAAGGCTTGTCAACGGATATTTTTCCGATGGAAACATCGGAAATTTTTCCGATGGCGATGCCTCTGAAAAAAGTGTGTTTCGCAGATGGAAATCGCAACGCCAATGTTAATATTATCTGCGGAAATAACCTCAAAAAACTATATTTCCGCAAATAATATTAAAATTATTTGCGGAAATAACCATTTTTTGTATCTTTGTCGCAAAAAATAATATTGATGGATATGGATAATATTATTGGAAGAATAGAAGAAATACAGCGACTTACCGATTACCTAAATTCAGGGAAAGCCGAATTTTTAGTGGTTTATGGTCGTCGAAGAGTCGGGAAAACATTTTTAATCAAACAGTTTTTCAAGGATAAGTTCACATTTTATCTTTCGGGCGCCGAAAATGCAGGCAAACAACAGCAACTTTTCAATTTTAGCGCCGCGCTGAACAAAAGCAGCGGAACGGAATTTCCGCCGGTTGGCAGTTGGCAAGAGGCGTTCGTTCAGTTGGAAAAATACCTGCAAAGCGTAAAAACGCGCGGCAGAAAAGTAATTTTCATTGACGAACTGCCCTGGTTGGACAATGCAAAATCAGGGTTTCTATCAGCGTTTGAATATTTTTGGAATACTTACGCCTCATCGAGAAAAGAAATCTTTCTCGTGATTTGCGGTTCGGCTACTTCGTGGATGATGAACAAAATAATCCGCAATCGCGGCGGACTGCATAATCGCGTTACCCGACAGATTTTTCTGCAACCGTTCACGATGAACGAAACCGAGCAGTTTTTGAAATCGAAAAAAATAGTAATGTCGCGTTTTCAGATTGCCGAATGTTATATGATGATGGGCGGTATTCCTTATTATTTAGAACAGTTGGAAAAGCAATACAGTTTGGCACAAAATATTGATAACTTGTTTTTTAAGAAAACCGGCATTTTGCGCGACGAATTTTCAAGAATCTATTCATCGCTCTTTAAATCGCCTGAAAAATATATGCAAATCATTGAAATTCTGGCTCAAAAACGAAAAGGGCTGTTACGTGAAGAAATAGTTAAATGCTCAAAAATTCCCGACGGCGGCGGATTAAGCGCCATTTTAAAGGAATTGGAACTTTGCGGATTTATAGCCATCAACAATAATTTCTCTACTGCCAAAAATAACAAACTGTATCAATTAACCGATTTTTACTCACTGTTTTACATCAATTTTGTGAAAAACAGAAAGATAACCGATAGCAATTTTTGGACGAACACCCTGAATACGCCTTTACAGAACGCCTGGGCAGGATTTTCATTTGAACTGTTATGCCAGTCGCATATCAGTCAAATTCGCAGAAAACTCGGTATCAGCGGTGTAACTACCTGTACTTCATCGTGGCGAAGTCGCAAGGAAGACAGCGGCGTGCAGATTGATTTCATCATTGACCGCAATGACCGTGTGATTAACGTTTGCGAAATTAAATTTTCAAGAAAAGAGTTTGAAATCACAAAAGAGTACGACAGGAATTTACGAAACAAGGTCTGGACATTTGCCGAAGAAACGCACACCAAAAAATCAATACACACCACAATGCTAACTACTTACGGTGTAAAACGTAACGAATACAGCGGTAATATTCAAAGCGAAGTGATATTAGACGATTTGTTTGCATTTTGAAGACAAAAGTCGAAAATATTTCTTATATTTGTAAAATAATCATCACCATGACAGACCAACAACCATTGATAAAAATCATCATTGTGGACGATCACAATCTGTTCCGCATCATGCTGAAAGCGGCCTTTGCTTCGGGTTACCCAGATATCAGGGTGGTCGGCGAAGCCGAAAACGGCGAAGAACTTTTCAGTGTACTCGTCTCAACGCCTGCCGACCTTGTTCTGCTCGACGTGAACTTGCCCGGCATGGGCGGGGCGGAAATAGCCCTCCGTCTGCGCAGCGAATATCCCGGCTTGAAGATTCTTGCCGTATCAGCCGAAAACACCGCCGAAACGGTCAAAGCGATGATTGATGCGGGCATTGACGGTTTCATCAGCAAACAGCGCGGCAGCGACGACGAACTTGCCGAAGCCATCCGCACGGTAATGAGCGGATTGGAATATTTCGGACGCGATATTGCCGCCATCATTTTCGACGTCTATGTGTCAAAAAAGAAAACTACCGCCGTTACACCCGAATTTACTAATCGCGAGCGCGAAATCATCCATCTTTGCCGCGACGGATTGATGAGCAAGGAAATAGCCGCCCGTCTGGGGATCAGTGTGCGTACCGTAGTGACGCATAAAGAAAAAATTTTCAGTAAACTCGGCATCAACAACACGATGGAAATGGTACAGTATGCGCTGAAAAACGGGATTATCAGAATTGAAAATTGAGAAAGAAATATGGAAAAAGAGTTAAAAGAAGTCGGTTACCGACAGTTGATTTCACAAATATCTGAAACATTTGTATCTGGACAACAAAAAGCCGTTATCGCCGTAAATTCCTGTTTGGTAGAAACGTATTGGACAATTGGACAATATATTGTCGAGTATGAACAAGGAGGAAGCGGGAGAGCCGAATATGGCAAGCGGCTTCTCGAACAACTGTCAAAAGACCTTTCTCTATTGCACGGAAAAGGTTTTAGTATAAGTAATATAAAGAGAATGAGGCAGTTTTATCTTGTGTTCCCAATTAGTGCGGAGCTTCCGCACCAATTGAGTTGGACACATTTCGTAGAATTACTCAAAATTGACGACCCGTTAGAGCGCTCGTTTTATTTGCAGCAAACCATCAACGAAAAATGGAGTACCACGCAACTTATTCGACAGAAAAAAACGTCGTTATTTCTTCGTCTTGCCACATCAAAAGATAAGGAAGGTATACTTAAACTTGCTCAACAGGGACAGGTAATAGAAAAACCATCGGACTTGATTCGTGAGCCATATATTGTTGATTTTCTAAAAATTTACGAGCCATACAACATCAGCGAAACAGAAATCGAAGAGCGCATTATCTCTCAACTGCAACATTTCCTTTTAGAATTGGGAAAAGGCTTTGCTTTTGTCGGTCGACAATACCGGATGATGCTCGGAAATCGTCCGCATCGCGTTGATTTGGTTTTTTATCATTATATTCTAAAATGTTTTGTATTGATTGACATCAAACGCGAAACCGCCGGATATGAAGATATTGGACAAATGAATATGTATCTCGGTTATTTCGAGAAAGAAGAAAACAACGAAGGCGACAATCCGCCTATCGGGATTGTTTTAGCACGCGAAAAAGACGAATACGTTGTTGAATACGCAATGCACAACATTTCATCCCGCTTGTTCGTGTCGAAATACCAACTCTATTTACCTACTAAAGAAGAATTGAAACAAATCATCGAAAGAAGTAACCATTCATAGTAATACCTCCCCCATGAAAAACCACGTTTTCTCCCTGACGTTTTTGTTACTGTTTATAACAGGATGCCATTTTACCGGCAACCACGACAACCAACAAATGCAAACCGTCCTTGTGCCCGATTCGCTGTGGACGCCTACCGGTAATGCGCAGTTGGACAGCCTGCTGCAATTAGCGGCTGTCGCTCCGCAGGATAGTGCGCTGGTAAAATTATATGCTGATATTGGCGACGAATATTATTATTATCACAATGATTTCCAAAAAGCAAAAGAATATTATCTCAAGACAAATACATTGAGCAAAGAGTTAAACTGGAACGAAGGACGATACTATTTTGCTGCCGGCTATACAAATATACTTAACATTGAAGGTTTGATGGATTCAGCCATTGTCATTCATCAACAAGTTCTCGAACTGGCAAAAAGTGAAATGAACGAGTTAAGGGTTGCCATAGTATCGTCACACCTTGGGAACTGTTATAACTATAAAAGATGGAATGAAACCGCTCTGAAATATTACAATGATGCATTACCCATATTTGAAAAACGTGGCGAAAAATTCAGGCTTGCTCACCTGTACAACTTAATGGGAGTTGTGTACGGTTTTATGGATATGAATGACGAAAAAATAGCGTATTGCGAAAAATCCCTTGAGATATTTAACGAAAAACCGGACACAATGAACAGGGCGCATGTGCTCAATAATTATGCGGTAGCGCTCACTAAACGAAAAGAGTATGAAAAAGCGGAAAATTGTCTTATGGAAGCACAACGCATCTACACGCTTCATAGTAACAAGTACAATTTAATCCCGGTTTACAGCAATTTGAACGAGATAGCGCAGAAAATATTTGATTTTGATAAGTCGGAAATTTATACCCGTAAAATGACTGAACTTGCTATAGAATTTGGCGATATAGAAAGTCTTAGTATAACACACAGGAGTTTAGCCTATATTGAACAGTACAGGGGTAATTTTAGTCAATCGGAAAAACATGTAAAAGAAGCATTGGAAATTGCCGTTGAATATGATTTGCCGGAGGAAAAAATGAAATGCTATAAAATTCTTTCTGTTTTGGCAATTGCCCGGCTTGATTTTCTAAACCAATTGTTGTATGAAGAAAAATCCGATTCGATAAAAGAAGCGTTGGTATCTGAAACGACCCGCCAATATGCCAAAGAAATGGAAGCCAAATATGAAACCGAGAAAAAAGAACTCGAAATTGAGCGGCAACAACAAGTCATCTCCCGTCAAAACCTGCAGCGATGGATGTTGGCATCGAGCGTGGCGGTTTGTGTGGTTTTCCTTGCTCTGTTGTGGTATATGCTTCGCCTGCGTACCCGCCGCAACCATGCCCTTGCCGAGATGAACGCCACCAAAGACAAGTTTTTCAGCATCATCTCCCACGACCTCAAAAATCCGGCCATTGCCATGCGAGATGCCATTCAGCTCTTGGTCAAAAATGATCGTGTATGGGATGCCGGTGTTCTTTCTGAATATTATTCCGACCTATTGAAATCGGCTGACGGACAAGTTGAACTCCTCTATAACTTGCTTAACTGGGCAAAGATTCAAACCGGCAGAATGATCTATTCCCCTACCACCTTTCGCCTTGTATCACATCTCCGCCATGACCTCTCCCTGATTCACGGTATGGCCGAAAAAAAGGGTATCAGCTTCAGCGTCAAAATAGCGGACAATACCTTGGTGACGGGTGATTCCAATATGTTGGTTACCGTACTTCGCAATCTATTGACAAACGCTATCAAATTTACCTTGTCGGGCGGGATGGTAACATTAGAGATTACCCCAAACAAAACATCCTCTGTTCTTTCTCACACTTTTAGTGTTACAGATACCGGCATTGGTATGACTGCAAAGCAAATCCAAAACCTCTTTATTTTAGACAATACCTGTTCCTATTGTGGAACAGCTGGCGAACAGGGCAGCGGGTTGGGATTAATCGTATGTAAAGAACTACTTGAAAAACATGGAAGCAACCTGCACGTAGAGAGTAAAAAAGACAAAGGAAGCCGATTTTGGTTTACATTATAAATATCTTTTCTCCGGTAAAAACTTCCAAAAACGTTTTGGTAGCAACTGCCTGTGTAACTTTGGATTGAGGCGCTCCTTTATGGTTATAGACTTAAAATAGGTTTGCCACATAGTTTGAAACAGAAGTTCGTCTGAGGCTGCCTGTTCATCGTTGAGTTGACCGTTTTGAAAATTGAAATGAAATTGATCAAAGGTAATCACTTCCGTTTTGAACAAGTTGTAATAGAGTCCGTAGTTGCGTTTTACATCGTATATCACCCATTTTTGATCTCCATAGCGATCCGTAAAGAAGTCGGCTACCAAAGACAAAACGTTATACTTTGGCTCAATAGGAGCAAAGAAGATGTCGTCTGCCGTTTTTTGAAAACGTACAAACATTCGCATTCTCTCTGCCTCTCTGCCCACTAAGCGATATATCTTGGCACATTCAAGTACATCCTCGTCCGCAAAATTGACTTCAATGGATTTTGGGGCGGCAAACGCCTTTTGCACATACCTAAAGAGGAGGAGTTCCACATTGGGAAGTTCCGATAAAAATACCACAGAAAGCATTCCGCATGCCTCTTTAGAAATCTTCTTGTGCAAACCACCCCATACCCGCTGCGCCTTAATCGTATCTGTAACCACCGTAAACATAGAATCGCAAAAAAGCGGCAACACCTCCTCATTTCCCGAAATATGGTTGGGAAAGGCTTTGTATGCGTATGCGTCAAAGATCAGCGTCAAAAAGCCTTCAAATGTCTTGTCGTAAGCAAACGTATTCATCTATCTCATAAATACTCTTTTGTGTGATTAGCAGCTCGAAAATCTGATAAAAGCACAAAAATGACAACTTTTTTGTAGATTCCAAAAAAAGTCCTACTTTTGCGCTCTGTGTACGCGGCGCGATAGCTCAGTTGGTTAGAGCGCATGATTCATAATCATGAGGTCGGGAGTTCAATTCTCCCTCGCGCTACTTAAAGGTTATAACCCAAAATATACCTATTATGGCCTTCCGACTCAGTTTTTTCAACAGCCCCAATCCAAGGGTTTTTACCTACCGTCCCCTCTTTTTTGACTTAGAAAAAGAGAAATGGGAGCAACGTCGAACGCAGATGTCTGCAAATGAATTAAGCAAAGAACCGCTCTTTATGGCCACACCTGGATCCCACATACGCGGCAGCTTTCAAAGGGCGCTCTTTGAAAGCAGAAGACGTTCTAGAGAAAATAAATATGTTCGCATCATTGTCCTTCTCTCTATCCTCATTCTCTTTTTTGCAGCCATCTATTTAGCAAACGGATTAGGATTCTTGTTCAAATCGTTATGATCCAAATTCTTCCCGAAAGCATTGCCAATCGCATTGCAGCAGGCGAAGTGGTTCAACGACCTGCTTCTGTGGTCAAAGAGTTACTTGAAAATGCGCTTGATGCAGGTGCTTCCACAATAAGCTTAATAATTAATGATGCAGGACGCTCATTGATTCAGGTGGTTGATAATGGCTCCGGGATGAGTAACAAAGAAGCCCGAATTGCCTTTGAACGCCACGCCACCTCAAAAATATGTTGTGCAGAAGATTTGGAGTGCATCGAAACTTTTGGGTTTCGGGGCGAAGCATTGGCTGCCATTGCAGCAGTAGCAGAGGTTACGCTCAAAACCCGTATGGAAAACAATGAAATGGGAACCCAACTCCATATTCAAGGCGGCAAATTTTTGGAAGAGTCTTCCACCTTTTGCCCTGTGGGTGCAAATTTTGAGATACGTAACCTCTTTTATAATGTACCCGCTCGCAGGAAATTCTTAAAATCTGATGCAGCTGAATTTAAACATATTGTTTCGGAGTTTACCCGAATTGGACTGTGCAGATGCACCCTTGATTTGAAATTAACCCACAACGGGCAAGAGTTGTTCCACCTTACGCCTTCCAAGCTCAAGCAAAGAGTGGTTAACCTACTAGGAAAAGAGATGAACAAAGAGTTGGTGGATTGTGAAGTGAGCAGTTCGATTGTCAATATTCATGGATATATTGGAAAGCCCGATGATGCAAGAAAAAGCGCAGGAAATCAATTTTTTTTTATTAATGGACGTTTTTTTCGAAGTGCCTATTTTCAACGAGCTGTTATGGATGCATACGCACACCTGCTTCTCCCCAAAAGCTTTCCATCCTGGTGCCTCTTTATTGAAGTTAACCCTCAAGAGATAGATGTTAATATTCACCCTGCCAAAACGGAGGTGAAGATAGAAAACGAAACCATGATCTTTCAAATTTTGCATGCTGCAGTAAGAGAAGCGCTTGGAAAGAACGCTCTTGGGCCTGCCATTGACTTTGATATGGAGGGAGCTCCTTCTTTTCCTCCGCTAAAAAAAGGGATATTTGTTTCTCCACCAAAAATAAACTACGATCCTCTCTTTAATCCCTTTAATGAAGAAACACCCTATCAACATACTTCCCAAAACGCCCTCCTGTTTTGCGACCAACCTGCTGAAATTATTACTCCTCCTCCACAGGCACACACTTTTCAACCTCAAATTCTGCAATTTAAGGAACGTTACCTCATCACCTCGGTAAAATCTGGATTGTTATTAATTCATATTCAAAGAGCTAAAGAACGCATCCGCTACGACCACTATCTTGAATTGTTAATAAATAAAGGGCAAGAGAGTCAGCAAACACTTTTTCCTCAAGATTTTCCGTTAGACCCAACAAACGTGATGGTATTGGTAGAAGTGCAAGCAGAATTGAAACAAATGGGTTTGAATATTCGTATTTCAAAGAGTGATTTGGTTACCGTATATGGGTTGCCTATTGGATATTCAACAGAATATGAAGACGTTGCTGCGACGCTCGATTATTTGATCTCTTCTCTTTTAGAAAACCGTGCAACTATTCAGGAGAAGAGCGCACATAACGTTGCCCTTTCTCTATCCGTTGCTGAATGTAGGGCTATTCCTGAAAAATTTTCACATAATGAGGCCATGGAATTTGTGGCAAAGCTCTTTGCTTCTCCTCAACCATCTACTTCTCCTCTTGGTAAACCGTGTGTGCACATTATACCAACCCAGGAGTTAGACAAAAAGTTACAATAAATTTAGTTGACCCTTATCACCATGAATTACTATCAAAGAAGAAGCTTTTTATCCAATATGCCGCCAGTTGTAAAAAACATGTTGATTATCAACACCATCATGCTATTTTCCACAATGGTTACCGGTGATTTTTTGTATGAAAAATTGGCCCTTTTTTATCCCGCTTCTCCTTTTTTCAAACCTTATCAGTTTATTACACACATTTTTATGCACGGGAGCTTTGTACACCTTTTTTTTAATATGTATGCTTTATGGGTGTTTGGTTGTGCATTAGAATATGTTTGGGGAAGTAAGCGCTTTTTTCTCTTTTATATGGCTACCGGGATTGGCGCAGCTGCTTTTCATACTTTTGTACTTTGGCTCACCTCCACCTCTATGCCCACATACTCTCAAGTTTATTTAGATTTACTCAGAACGCCAACCGTTGGCGCTTCTGGCGCAATTTACGGAGTGCTTTTGGGATATGGGATGCTCTTTCCAAACAATATCTTGCAGCTCCTCTTTCCGCCCATAGCCCTAAGAGCGAAATGGTTTGTTGTGATTTTTGGCCTTCTGGAACTCCTCCTTGGAATCACCAACAAAGGTGGAAATGTAGCCCACTTTGCCCATTTGGGGGGCATGATTTTTGCCTTTATACTCATACGTTTTTGGCGTAAAAAGAACACAATGTATTTCTAAAAAGCCATTTTGAAAAATGCATAAAAGAGTACCAATATTGAGGTGGATCCTATATCAGGTTGTCATAATCTCAGGGTTAGGGTTGGTCTTGTCGTATTGTTCTTTTTATATTAATCCGCTTCGTTTTTTGCTTCCTGCTTTTTTTGGTCTCTATTTTGTTCCCCTAGTTGTTGTCAACGCATTTTTGCT
>Ga0082212_10010592_pt1 | contig 11781 bp, 7 predicted proteins | sample TergutNt197P3_FD_71548 | JGI IMG/M metagenome (GOLD analysis project Ga0082212, IMG submission 71548) | Neocapritermes taracua P3 segment gut microbial communities from Petit-Saut dam, French Guiana - Nt197 P3 | ecosystem: Host-associated > Arthropoda: Insects > Digestive system > Gut ... | reverse complement strand
AAGAACACTTAAAGCAATCTGTCGTGCGAAAAATTAAAGAAGAATGGGAACGCTTATCTGACACCAAAACACCTTCTGAATGGGCACTAAAGACAAGACTTCCAGCCCGATTCTTATTCGGAGGGCTACAGCAAACTGAAGATTTGCTTAAAGCCATCGAGCAACCAGAGACATTTGCGGCAACAAAACTTACTGAATTGCTGGAAGTCCTCAAGGAAACTACCGCTGTCGGCGTTGCGGAATGTCAAAAAACATTCCTTGCCGAAACTGTGCCACAGAGGTACGCTAAGTTTAATATAAGCCTTGCGCCACTGCTTGAGTATTTGCAAAAAGCATATGGTACGCAACCTAATAATTGGCCGAACAAACCCGATATCGCCAAGTTTATTCGCGAACAGTATAAATCTACTTTCGCCCCGCAAATCACTGAGAAACTTCGCGGAAAATCTCCTGACGAACTCAAAAATCGACTCTTGAAACTCGCGCCAGAAAACGAAGAACTCGGATTGTTGTTTTGGGAGGATTAAAGATGGAACGCACACTGAACGAATATTGCGGATTGACATTCACCAACCCCAACGCTCCGCGTATAGTTGTCTATCCCAACAACACGATAGCGGCGAGGTTACTTAATCACCATGGGGCAAGCGTGTCCGTTGCGGATTGCGTTGCTGAAGATAGGCTTAATCTGCCTATGCCCGAAACACTCTTGCCGGAACTTGACAGGAAAATTCAAGAGCGGGGCGGGCGTGTCGTTGTTGTGGGGATTGACGCATATCTGTCGCTTCTCTCCGATGAAAAAGTGACGGCATTTTTCACGGCGTTGCGCAGACGAATTGATGCCGGGGAATTAAACGCCGTATATCTTGTAAGCAACAAACATAATTTGCGTTTCGGCAAGCCCGGATATGAAACGAATTTGGATGTCATCAAGATTTCCGGCGATTTCGAATATGTCGAACCTCCGAAAGTGGAGGTCGTTTCAGATAAATGGGTACAACCCAACGATATTAAAGATTATAACGCCCTGCTCAAACAACTCGGTGATTTCTTGCCAACGGAAGAGTGCAAACTTGTTTTGAAAGACATTAAGTCCTCACAAGCCGGACTCGGAAACAATGTATCTTTTGTATGTGATGTTCGGCAAATCGCGGAGCGATTCTATGGTATTTCAGCAGATTTGTCGCCCACTACGATTGAATTATGGCTTACGAAGGCAAAAGAAAGCGGTAAAGCTCCGAAGAGTTATCTTGAAGAAGAATTTGGCGAAATAAACATTGATGCTCGGTTTGCTATTAAACGATTGATTAAATTGCCAGACGACGCTCTGTGGCCGGCATATATTTGGCTTCTCCAAAAACGACTGTCTGCCGATACTTACTTTGCAAAGGTGCTATCTTCCGATATAACACATGGCAATCTCCTCAGAAAATATGTTGTGGATACCGCTGCAACCCTTTTGAATGACAACAACGCTAAGAAATTTGCCGAAGAACGCGCTGAGGCGTTGAGTGGATTGACAGATAAAAATTCGTTGATTATTGATTTTATCGGGCAGACAAAAGAGATTGATGCCGCATCTGAATTCTTGAATTGCGGCACGGACGCAGAGCGGATTGATATTGTCCGGCGAGCTTCTTGTTTTGACTTGGCGACTGGGTTACCTACAGTATTAAAACGGTTATATCCGACGCTTGCGGATTATTTGTCGAGCGAATTCAATTACGGTACAAACGAATTAAACGGTTATTTCAGAGAATACCGCAGACTTAAAATAACAAACACAATTACGGCAGAGTTTGTCAAAAAGGCGTTTGACCTCGTGCTTTCCACCTCATTTCCGCTACGCGATTCGGTGTTGTTGGGTTTGAGAACGGATGACACAGCTTTACTCGTTGTGGACGGAATGGGTGCGGAATATATGCCGCTTTTACTTGCGATGGCAAAACGACGTAACATGAATGTAGAATCCTTCGACGTTGTTGCCGCAAAACTTCCGACTTCTACAACTCCGTTTAATCCAATTTTATGGGATAAAAACAATATGCTTAACGAAATCAGAGAGGTCGATAACATCGCCCACAACGGAGCGGCAAAGCATGAATACTGCCCTCCCGAACGAAACATCGCAGCGGTTTTGAGCGTGTTTGAAACAGAAGTATTTAATCGAATCGCTGAGGGCTTATCAAAATATCCTCGTGTTGTCGTGACCGCCGACCACGGTTCATCACGACTGGCAGTAATTGCACATGATAAGGGTTATAGTGAAGATTTGCCGTGGGACAAGAATCGGGATGGCGAACCGCTTGATTGGCGTTATTCACTCGCTCCGGAAAACGCTAATCGTCCACCGGAATTTGAACGACAATACCATCCCGATACCGAAAAGACATATTGGGTTGTGCGCGGATATAACCGACTGCCGAAACAGGGCGGCAAATTAAACGAGCTACACGGAGGTGCTTCTCTTGAAGAACGGCTTGTTCCCGTTGTTGTGTTTACAAATGCAGAAACTGTCGTACAATCGAAAAAACTCAATAAAGAAAAAGAGGAACAAATCATTGATAAAATGGGTTTTGATATATTATAGGGAGGGCAAATCATGTATGATGTGAATAAGCTGAGGGAGTATTTCCCATCGACCACGGTCTATAAAGACCCATCTGTGATGTCGATGTTCAAGGCTGCGAAAATCGAGGCGTTTCTTCGCGACTGGATACTAAAACGAAAAGCGGGGCTGGATGGACGGGTTGAAGACGTTGACGCACTCAGCGAGTATGTCGCATCCATTATTCCTCCTCGCAGCGAAAAAGAAAGGTTGGAGGACGAAGCGCGTTCAAACGGTGAGACACGTCCGTTTCTTGCAAAAGTTAATATATCTCTAAATCCGGGTGCAAATTATTACAGCTTTGAGATTCCGAGTTTAGGATTTAACCATTCCCATACGATAATTGAAGATTATGTGTGGGACAGAATCAAAAATGAACTCCTCAGCGAAGCAGGCGGTTGGGGCTTGGTAAAGATTGGTTATTTACCGCCGAATGAGGGTAAAAAAAATGGACGGTTCACATTGCTCGACTATAAGAACTTCTGCCCTTATGAGGTTAATCTGAACGCTTTTCGCGAGGCAAGGACACATTTTGATATCGAAGAATGGATGGGTATTATGCTCGGTGCAATTGACTATAATCCTGATGGGTTTGTACGAAAAGGGTGGATTGAACGTGATGTTTGGAATGCAAAACACACGATGCTTACCCGTCTGCTACCCTTCATACAGCCGCGCGTAAATTTAATAGAACTCGCTCCGCAGCAGACGGGGAAATCCTACATTTTCGGGAAGGTAGGTAAATATGGATGGTTACTCTCTGGCGGCAGCGTCAGCCGCACAATGCTCTTTTTAGACCGCCGTTCCGGTGCGAGGGCAAAAGGGCTTGTTACTTTCAATGATTTTGTCGCGGTTGACGAAATCAAATCAATTAGCTTTACCAACGATAAAGAAATGGGTGGAATCCTTAAAGGCTATATGGAAGATGGTTATGCGACTGTTGGCGGCACAAGAGTGGATGGGGATGCCGGGATTATCTTCTTGGGCAACATCGCTATGGAAGATATGGACGGAGATAGAGATATGTTTCGCGAATTGCCGGATATTTTCCGTGACAGCGCACTCATTCAACGTATGCATGGGATTGTTCCAGGGAAATTTATTCCGCCGCTTTCTCCGAGAATGTTCATCAGTGATTGGGCATTAAACACGGAATATTTCACTGAGATTATGCACCTGCTGCGAAGTCCCGCCGAAACAATGAGGTACAGGGGATTTGTAGAGGAATTGGTTGAAGTGACGGCAAAATCGGGCGACACTTCAGGACGCGAACAAGAGGCGGTTATGCGCTTGTGTACGGCATATATGAAATTATTCTTCCCGCACGCGGACAATGAGCTAATTTGTACTTCTAAATTCAAAAGTGAGTTTGACGAATATTGTCTCACCCCCGCAAAGCGTATGCAAGAAACCGTGTTGCAGCAGATGAAAATAATTAACCCCGGAATGTTTGGCAATACAGGCTTTGCAACCTACAAGGTAAGGCGGGATTAAATGGCAAAGAGAATTAAATGTCACATTTGCGAGACTGAACTCGACAAAAACGCAATCGGATTAAACAAAAAACTGCTCAATATAGAAACAGACCGGTTTTATTGTCTATCATGTCTCGCCAATTATCTGGATGTGACTATCCAAGAACTCATCGACAAAATCGAAGACTTCAAAGAGCAAGGCTGCACTCTATTCTGAGGGGGTGAACCCATGATTTACGCCGACAATGCTGCCACAACACAAATATCAGATAGCGTTTTGGGAAAGGTGCTTCCGTATTTACAGGAGCAATACGGCAATGCCTTCAGTCGATATTCCCTTGGAGCAAAGGCAAAACGCGCAGTGGAACAGGCGCGTCGGCAAGTCGCGATGGCTATCGGCGCAGACCCCGCAGAAGTTATCTTCACTTCAAGCGGTTCCGAAAGTAACAGTTGGGTATTCCGTGGCATTGTTGAGATGTTTTCCGCAGAAAGGATTCACATAATTACTTCAACAATAGAACATCCATCTGTCTTGAACACTTGCCGCGCACTTGAGGCAAGAGATGTTGAGATAACATATCTCCCCATTGACGGTCAGGGATGCGTTTCAATTGGCGATGTCAAATCGGCAGTCAAACAAAATACAAAGCTCATATCCATTATGCTTGCAAACAATGAAATAGGGACAATTCAACCTATAGCCGAGATTGGACAATATATCAAGAAACGTGGAATCTTATTTCACACTGACGCAGTTCAAGCAGTCGGACACATTCCTGTTGACGTTAAAAATTTGCAGGTTGATTTTTTAACCGCATCCGCCCACAAATTCAATGGCGCGAAGGGTACGGGGATTTTGTACAAACGATTAGGCGTTGAACTATCTCCTTTGGTATTTGGCGGCAAACAAGAACACGGACTCCGTGCGGGCACAGAAAATGTTGCCGGAATTGTTGCGGCGGGCTATGCGCTGGAAGAAAACATTATTGATATGGAAGAATCTGCAAAACGGCTGCAAGCAATGGCAAATACTACAGCCCTAGAAATTTGCGCTAAAATTCCCGGTTTACAAATAAACAGCAATGCGGAAAATTGTCTTCCCGGAATGGTGAATATCGGTTTTCCCGTCGTGTCCGGTGAAGCCTTGATGAATCTGCTTGATTTGAAAGGCATTTGTGTCTCCACCAGTTCTGCCTGTTCTTCCGGTGAAAACACGCCCTCACACGTTCTTATGGCGTTAGGCCAAACCGATGAACAGGCAAAATCAGCGATTCGCATTTCATATGGCCGCTTCAACACAGAAAAAGATGCAAAGATGATTATTGCTTCTGTTTGCGAGGCTTATTCTAAGATAAGAGGAGCTTGCAACCTGTCCGTACCTGCCGGAGAATCGTTTGAAACCGCTGTGCAATTTCAAACCGCTTCGATACTGCAATCCAGCAGTACGGAGTCGAAAATTGACTTATTTCTCTCGCTGTTTCGTGGTCGGGAAGATGCCTATGCGAAACGCTGGTATAGCCCTAAAACGGAAAAAAGCGGATATTCCCCCGTTTGCTTAAACGAATGGGAGCGTGGGATATGTGACAAACGAAAGATTAAATGCAATGTCTGCCCCAACCGCAATCTAAGAAAGCTCGACAAAAAAGCAATCTATCAACACTTAGAAGGGAAACACCCATCTGGTGCTGATGTATTGGGACTATATCCAATGACTGCCGATGAGTGTTGTTATTTTTTAGCTATCGATTTTGATGATGATGGCTGGCAAAAAGATGTTTCAGCATTTCGTTTGTCCTGTGATGAAATTGGGCTGTCTGTTGCAGTGGAGCGTTCACGCTCCGGGAATGGCGCACATATATGGTTTTTCTTTGCAGACAAAATTCCCGCATCCACAGCTCGCAAATTTGGAAGTGCGTTGCTGACCCACGCTATGACCCGCCGACATGAAATTAAATTCAATTCGTATGACCGATTGTTTCCCAACCAAGATACTATACCCTCCGGGGGATTTGGCAATTTAATTGCTTTGCCGCTGCAAGGGTTGGCGCGCAGAGACGGTAACTCATTATTTGTGGATGAGAATTTCACGCCATATCCCGACCAATGGGCTTTTTTGTCATGTGTGAACAAACTGGAGCTTGCACAGGTTGAGAGCTATATAAAACGGCTGTGTGGCGATACGGATTTGGGTGTATTGGCTTCATCGCAGGACGATGAAAATGCTGAAACACCTTGGCGCAAGAGTGTGTTCGAAACTCTTAGTAATTTGGATTTTCCGACGGAATTGCGAATTGTTGAAGCGAATATGCTCTATATCGAAAAAGAAGCTGTTTCGCAAAAAGCCTTGAATCGAATAAAACGCCTTGCGGCATTCAAAAATCCCGAGTTTTACAAGGCACAGGCCATGCGCTTCCCAACATGGGACAAACCTCGCATTATCTCTATATCGGATGAAACCGAAAGATACCTCTGCCTTCCGCGAGGCTGCAAAGATGAACTCACACAAATGCTTGCAGAGTTGAATGTTTCTGTGAATTGGCAAGATGAACAGAATATAGGCAGAAGTATTGACATTTCGTTTAACGGAATCTTGCGCGATGAACAAGCGGAAGCATTAGAAAAGTTGCTTGATTATAATAATGGCATACTCTCCGCTACCACCGCGTTTGGGAAAACAGTTGTATCGGCAGCTCTAATTGCGGCGCATAAAATCAATACACTTGTCCTAGTCAATCGCCAGCCGCTGCTTGACCAATGGAAAACACGATTGACTGAGTTTCTGAGCATAAATGAAGAACTGCCTGAGCCGGAGAAAAAACGTGGCAGAAAGAAAGAACGCAGCATTATTGGCAGACTCAGCGGCGGTAAGAATGCCCTTGGTGGAATCATTGATATAGCCGTCATACAGTCTCTCGTTCGTGGCAATGAAGTCAAAGACATCGTGAAAAACTACGGCATGGTAATCGTTGACGAATGCCATCATGTGTCAGCGGTTAGTTTTGAGCGTGTGCTGAAAGAAGTAAACGCAAAATATGTGTATGGATTGACGGCAACACCCAAGCGGCAGGATGGACACCAGCCCATTATTTATATGCACTGTGGGCAGATTCGATATAAAGACGATGCCAAGCTCCAAGCGCAACGCCGTCCTTTTGACCATTTTGTTATTCCACGTTTTACATCATTCCGTATCCCCATCGAAAAAGATGATACCCCGCTACAAATACAGGAATTGTATAATGAAATTTGTCAAAGTGAAACCAGAAACAATCTAATTGCGGATGATGTGATTCACGCCGTGGAGGAGGGGAGGATTCCGCTTGTATTAACAGAACGAAAGGCTCATGTGGAGCTTTTAGAAAATGCTATAAAGGATAAAATCCCCAATGTAATCACCTTTGTGGGAGGGCAGTCCGCTAAAAATCGAAACAAGCTGATCGAAAAAATTGCCGGCATTTCGGTGGATCAACCATTTGTTATCGTGGCAACAGGGAAATATGTAGGGGAGGGGTTTGATGTTCCTCGCCTTGACACGTTGTTTTTGGCTATGCCGATTGCTTGGCAGGGTACATTGGCACAGTATGCTGGACGCTTGCATCGTCTGCACGATGATAAACGTGAAGTGCGGGTATATGATTATGTGGATGTCCGTGTTGCGGTACTTGACCGTATGTACGCAAAACGTGTCAAGGGCTATTCTTCCATAGGATACAAAACCAAGAGTGATGTGAGCCTACCGGATACGGGGAACATTATTTTTGATGGCTCGAGTTTTTTACCTGTATTCACAACGGATTTGCTTTCGGTTAAAAGGGAAGCGGTGATTGTCAGCCCATATGTGACCAAAGCCCGTTTGACCAAAATGCTTCAAACGCTTGACAGTGTGATTATATCCGGGGCAAAATGCACCATAGTAACTCGTCCTCCCACCGATTACGCTGAAAAAGACAGGCTGAGGATTGCACAAATGATTGATTTGTTGCGAAAACATGGTGCTGTTGTCATAGAACGTTCAAAAATCCATCAGAAATTTGCCGTAATTGATAGCCGCACGGCGTGGTATGGCAGTATCAACCTACTCAGCTTTGGCAGTTCTGAGGAAAGCATCATGCGCCTTGAAAGCAAGGGGATTGCAGAAGAATTATTAAAGAGTTTGGTAATTTCTGGTTTTCACAAATAATCTGTATTCGGAGGTTTAGTCAATGAGTGATAACTTAGCCGTCATTCTCAGCGAAGGGGAAAGCTACACCGTGGAATTTAAGGAAAGCCCGGACAAGGAGCTTCCCTCGGAGGTCTGCGCTTTTGCGAACGCTTCCGGCGGGAAAATATATATCGGTGTCCACGATAAAGGCCACGTTGTAGGTACGGATACGAGCAACACCGCACGTTCCCGCATCCAAGACACCATCAGCAAAATCGAGCCTCGACTGAACGTGAGTATTGATGTTATGGACAACATTGTCGTACTGACAGTTCCACAGGGAACGCATAAACCGTACTCCTGTCCGGCGGGTTTCTATCTGAGGTCAGGGCCTAACTCACAGAAATTAGACCGTGACAGCATCATTGAGTTTTTTCAGAACGAAGGCCGGGTGCGGTATGATGAGATTATCCGTGACGATTTGCCGATTGATGAGCGATTTAACGAAGTTGCATACAAACGGTATATCCGAACCGCAAAAATCAGCGATGTCCTCGAACGGGAAGCAATTTTGAAGAATCTAACCTGTGCTGGAGAGGTTGGGGGCAAACTGTATTTCACGAATGCCGGGGCTTTATTTTTCAGAACAAACGATGAAGACATTCTATTTCGTCATGCAGGCATCGTCTGCGCACTATATAAGGGGACAGACAAAGCGTATATTTTGGATGCCAAAGAATTAAACGGCGATATTGTCAGCAATATTGATGACGCAATGGTTTTTTTGAAAAAGCACCTACGCATCAGCTATAAAATCGAAGGATTGAGACGGGAGAATATTCTCGAACTCCCAGAGGACGCACTCCGCGAAGCCGTGGTCAATGCGGTCTGCCACAGGGACTATTTTGAGAAAGGCGCGCGGGTCATGGTGGAGATTTATGATGACCGCGTGGATATTATTAGCCCGGGCGGTGTCTGCAAGGGCATCACCCCTGATAATTTTGGCTCAGTCAGTATTACCCGTAACGCTGTGTTGGCCAGTATGTTTTACCGTATTGGCTATATCGAACAGATGGGTACTGGCATTATGCGTATGAAAAACGCAGCAAAAGAGGCTCATGTCGCCGAACCAGCTTTTGAACTCTCAGGATTTTTTAAGGTCACGTTCAAACGGAATGAGACTGATGTTTCAAGCGGCACTCAAGCGGTTGCAAGCGGTTCTCAAGCGGTTGCAACCGCCGATAGAAAGCGTAAAATACTTTCGGCTATAGAAAAGAATGGCCAAGTGTCATCGAAGGATGTAGTGCAAATATTGGGACTTACATCGGGTCGAATTAGAGCATTGCTCCGGGAAATGGTAAGTGATGGCACAATTGAAAAAATCGGCGATAACCGCTACGCTTATTATATTTTGAAACAATGAGAAATAAACTCCAGCAGATACAACCCCGTCACAAGATCGCGATTATCGCTGTCCACAAAAAACAAAAGAACAACCTTTTGTGGGATTCATTTCCATTTTACCTCCGCTTTTTTCATAAACCGCTCTGCATCCACAGCCATACGGGTATGTTTCCCATTGCCGATTTGTTTGCCCCCCTCGTGGGTGATGACGGCAAACTCAATTCTCCGCCCGAAAACGTAGTCAATTGTGGCAATAGCAGTTATCTCCGCCCCCATCGTGCTGGCCGCAGTATGCTCAACATCTATTTTTGTCCCGAAGGTGTAAAGTGTCAAGGAGGGTATATAATGTATTCTCCAAAAACACAGGCGGTTCAGTCATTTGCGGCATAAATGGATGAACACCATTATAACAAAAGGGGGAAGATAGCACAATGGAAAAAATGAAATAAAGTAAAGGAGATATTTCCATATGGAAAACACCGAAACCACCACAACGGCACAGGCCGAAAAGCCGGAGCCGATAAAAATGATTCGGACAATCGGCACAACCACTTTTATCGTGAGCATCCATTTCAGCAAAAGCAGCACCGAAACCATTGAGGACAAAATCCTCAGACTGATTGAGCGGGAGGTCAAGGGGATTGCATAACGCTCAATGTGCCGCAAAAACGGACTGCCGGAAAGAGGACGAAATGAAAAACCAAAAAATCACGATTCTCTATGAACGGCTTTCACGGGATGATGAACAGCAAGGGCCATCCAATAGCATCAAAAATCAACGCACCATGCTTGAGGAATATGCGGAACGCAACAACCTAAAGCCCTATATCCATCTAAGCGATGACGGCTATTCCGGGACAAGCTGGAACCGCCCCGCATGGCAGAAAGTTCTTGAAGAAGTGGCACTCGGAAAAGTGGCCACTATCGTTTTTAAGGACATAACAAGGTTTGGCCGTGACCACCTCCGTATGGGATTATATATGGAGATGTTTCAAGAAAAAGGGGTGCGGGTAATCGCGCTGGGCGACAATTTCGATTCGGCGGATGGAGAGGACGATTTCATGCCCTTCCGTACACTTTTTGCAGAATGGCACGCACGCGATATTTCTCGTAATTAAGGACGTTCATAAAAACCCAAAAAAATAACCGGCATCCGCACCTGCGTCTGCCGTTATTCTTTATTAAACTGCCCGATATAGGCGAAGTATACATCGACTTGCTGACTCAGCTTTTTGCGTTTGCCCTCTTCGTAAATGCCCTCATGCACCACAACCTTTTCGATAAACATCCGGGCGATTTCCTCGGTAAGCTCCGTTATTTCCCCGACCCGTGCCACAAGGTTCATAAAACTTTGCAAATTGGCGGTCTTGCTCTTCAATTCCCCAATTTCACTTTTGAGCGTTTCCAAAGCCAACGTCAGTGCCGCTTGCTCGGTTTCAAAACCGTGGAGCATTTTGGCAAACCGCTCATCGCCCAGCTTCCCGGCAATATGGTCTTCGTAAGTACGGCTGATGATTTTATCCAGCTCCGCAACCCGCCGTTCTGCTTTGCCAAATTCGGCGGATTTGGATTTAATCAGCTTTTCAGTGTTTGCGTTGGCCGACTTGTAAACCCGCATGGCAAATTTCTTCTCGTTTTCTTTTGCCAGCCCGACAGTTTCTTGAATTTGCGTCAATACAATCTGTTCCAAGTCAGCGGCTCGAATTCCGTGGCGGGTACATTTGTGTTTATTGGTACAATCTGCACTTCGGTAGCTTTTGCAGATGAAATTTGCGTATGCCCCGTTTTGCCCTTGCCGTGCGTATGATAATGTATCGCCGCAATCGAAACACCGCACCAGCCCGCTGAGTATCGACCTATCGCCGTATTTTGTGTACTTTCGGCGGTTGTTGCGAAGCCGCTGTGCTGTCTCGAATGTTTCCAAATCGATAATCGGCGCATGATGATTTTCGATAATCACCCAATCCTCTTCGGGATGGTATATCCGCTTCTTGTTTTTGTAGGAAACCGTGGTGCTTTTTTGAACCATGAACGTCCCGATGTAAGCCCGTTCCTCAAGCATAGGGCAAACCGAGGATACCCACCAAGCCCCCGTTTCCTCTCTTTGGTATCGATAACTGTTCGGCGTAAACACACCCCTATCGGTTAAACTG
>Ga0082212_10010591_pt1 | contig 11782 bp, 8 predicted proteins | sample TergutNt197P3_FD_71548 | JGI IMG/M metagenome (GOLD analysis project Ga0082212, IMG submission 71548) | Neocapritermes taracua P3 segment gut microbial communities from Petit-Saut dam, French Guiana - Nt197 P3 | ecosystem: Host-associated > Arthropoda: Insects > Digestive system > Gut ... | reverse complement strand
GGCGGTATCAAAAGCGTGATGTACACCGATGCTTTTCAGGCGGTTATTATGTTTGCCTGTATGCTGTTCCTGTTGTTATGGTTTTATCATACGATAGGAATGGGTTTTACGGAAGCCAACAGAGTATTATCGGATATGGCAAATCTTGTGCCCGAACGCTTTCAGGCTGCCGGTCATCAAGGATGGACGCGTATGCCGGTAACAGGTTCGCCGCAATGGTACACGCTGGTTACATCGCTTATCTTTGGCGTTGGTATCGGATGCCTCGCGCAACCGCAGTTAGTGGTGCGTTTCATGACGGTGAAAAGCGCCAAACAATTAAATCGGGGTATTTTAGTCGGATGCCTGTTTATTTTTGTTTCGGTAGGTACGATTTATCATATCGGACCATTATCCAATATCTTCTTTTACCGTACAGAAGGCGCTGTGGCTGCCGACGTCGTAAAGGATATGGACAAGATTATTCCATACTTTATCAACAAAGCATTACCATCATGGTTTGGCGTATTTTTCATGCTTTGTATCATTTCGGCGAGTATGTCCACCTTGAGCGCTCTTTTTCATACGATGGGCTCCGCATTCGGTTCCGATATTTTCACCAATTTAGGACGACGTAAAAATGCCAATTCATCTATGGGAGCGCGTATCGGCGTGCTGATTTCTATTCTCGTCAGTTATGTCATCTGTTATACGCTTAGCGCCGGAATCATCGCGCGGGGAACCGCCCTGTTTATGGGCGTTTGTGCCGCAACTTTCCTTCCTGCCTATTTTTGTTCGCTCTATTGGAAGAAAACGACCCGACAGGGCGCATTGGCAAGTTTGTGCGCCGGATTGTTCGCAAGTCTTTTCTGTATGCTGTTTCTTCACAGGGCAGAGGCGGCGCCCATTGGTATTTGTCGTATGCTGACCGGTAAGGATGTTTTGGTTGAAACATACCCATGGTTTGCCGTTGACCCGATTGTTTTCGCATTGCCGATTTCAATCATAACGATCGTCGTTGTCAGCTTGTTGGCGTCTCATAGAAATGAAGTTGTATCGTAAGTTTATTTTTTAATACCACAAATGAATATGAATTATCGTTTTATTTTATTGATTTTCACAATATTTCAAACATTTAGCTTAACGGCATTTTCGCAAAGCGATACCATAAAGTTAGGACGTTCGTCCGGGTTACTGTTATCCGGTTTCGCACGGATTGATTATATTTATGATACCCGACAAACGTCGGAGGCTGTGGAAGGTTTATTTACTTTTTTCCCGTTGAATAAGCAACTTGATGCCAACGGGAAAGATTTAAACGCTGTTCCCAAAGCCAATTTTATCTCAATTGCCTCGCGCTTGAGTACACGCTTTTATGCGCCGGATATATTTGGAGCCAAATCATCGGCATACATTGAATTAGACTTTACAGGAACTTCCAATACCAATGGAGTGCGTTTCCGTCAAGCATATACCAACCTTGCCTGGCAAAAATCCAATTTGCTTTTGGGGCGTACATGGCATCCGTTAGCTGTCGGTTGCGTTCCCAATGTGATAGGACTTAACACAGGAGCGCCGTTCTGGGCTTTCAACCGGAGCGACCAAATACGATTCGACTATAAAGAGGATCATTTACTTTTATCTGCTTTTGCCGTATATCAAAGCGATTATGCGTCGTTAGGGCCTGCACCGGGTACGGTATCTTCAGTTAAAAATCCTGTTTACTTACGCGACGCAATATTGCCTGAATTTGCCGCTCATATTGCATACAAAACACAAGATTTCCAACTTGGAACCATTGGTACCGTAAAATCCATTAAGCCGCGCCAGTATACAATGCCCGACTACACCAATCCCGGCGGAGCAAAATATAAAACCAACGAAAAACTAACTACTTATGCTGCTCAGGCTTACGCACAGTATCAGACAGCCGGCTGGATATTGAAGGCGCAGGCAACATATACGCAAAATACCACCGAATCGCTGATGATTGGCGGTTATGCGGTAAGCGCTATTGACCAAGCTACAGGACATGAGAAATATACTCCCACACAATACATGAATTATTGGATAAACGTGGACTATGGCAAAAAATGGCAGTTAGGGCTGTTTGCAGGGTATCTCAATAGCTTGGGTACGCTTGATAACGTGACAGGAGCATGGTATGCCCGCGCCCACGATATTAAATATATGTACCGCATATCTCCGCACGTATTCTACAATGTAAATAATTGGCAATTTGCAACTGAATTTGAATATACGGCGGCGGCATTCGGCGAAGTTCAGCCTAACCAGAAGGCAAAGATTGTAAATGCCTCAGAAGTAGCAAACTTTCGTACAAACTTGTTGATTTGCTTCTTTTTTTAAAAGTTGTTGCATATTTGCGCCAACTATTCGTGAGTTTGTAAGATTTTTTATAGAACAACTCTCTTCCGGTGGAGTGATTAATTCCGATATTTCGGCATACGCTCGCGACAAAGCCCAAAAGTGATTGTGCTGCATAAGGTCGGCTCTTCCAAATCCCAATATTTCAGCGTGTTCCGATGCAATATCCTGAAGATAGTTGAACAGCGATGCAAGGTTTAGTTTGCTGTCGGTGCCGGTTTCGTGAACGTGTATTTTGTATTCTTTCTGTAATTTATATAAGTTCTAATAAATATTTTCAATTAAAAAATCAAAATTCTGCAGATAATCAAATAGTTATAAATCGTAAATTTGAAATCTAAAATCGTAAATTATATAAATTGTCTGCCATTTTACTTTTCGATTTTTATGTTCCTTAAATTAGCGTTTTATTGTATTTTATTCAAGTAATTTGCAATCCGTTTTTTTTCAACTAATTTTGCTACATGTCAAATATATTAATTTAAAATGTCGAAGATAAAAACATACGAGGAAATTAACAGGAAAATAAAATCCGGAGAAGCGGTTATTCTTACTGCCGAAGAAGTATCAAAAATGGCTCTTGAAGCCGGCCCCGAAGAAATTGTTGAAAAAGTAGATGTGGTTACCACTGCGACATTTGGCGCTATGTGCTCGTCGGGGGCAATTATTAATTTTGGCCATGCCAGTCCGCCTATCCGTATGGAAAAAATTCGTTTAAACGGAGTTCCATGTTACGAAGGCTTGGCGGCCGTTGATTCATACATTGGCGCCACAGCCTGCGACCCCGATAATCCTGCTTACGGCGGCGCTCATGTGATACAGGATTTACTCGAGAAAAAAGATGTGGTTTTGGAAGCCTGGGGAAAAGGCACCGACTGCTATCCCAGAAAATACATTAAGACCACAATCAATATTGATACAATTAACGAACTTATCCTTTTCAATCCGCGAAACGCTTATCAGAATTATAATGTGGCTGTGAACACCACAAAAAAAATGATACACACCTACATGGGAACTTTGCTGCCAAATATGCGCAATGCTACCTACTCCACATCGGGCGAACTAAGCCCACTGCTAAACGACCCGGAATTTATGACCATCGGAATTGGAACCCGCATTTTTTTGGGCGGAACACAGGGTTTTGTTGTTTGGCCCGGCACGCAATTTCATACAACAAGGCCTAAAAACGAACTGGGAATACCGGTTACCAACGCTGCAACTATTGCTGTTATGGGTAATCTGAAAGAGATGTCGCCGGAATATATTAAGGCGGCATATTTCGAAAAATACGGAGTAAGCATGTTCGTAGGTATCGGAATCCCCATACCGATACTCAACGCTGATATAGCTAAAAGGGTTTCGGTAAATAACAGCCAGATTCAAACATCGGTACTCGACTACGGAACTTCAGGTATGCCAAAGCTGGGAGAAGTTTCATACGAAGAACTTCGTTCGGGTTCAATAAAAGTAAACGGTATAAAAGTCAGAACTGCCCCTGTTGCGAGCCTTGCCAAGGCACGAAAGATTGCGGAAGAGTTGAAACAGTGGTTACAGCGCGGCGAGTTTGAAATCAGCAAACCGGTTCAACTTTTTCCAAAAAACACATCGTTAAACAGTTTAAAAGAAACGGAGGTCAACAATGATTAAAAAAAGATATGTGCTGAATTTCCCGCCTGAAAGCGGTGACAAACCACTGAGCTATCATCTTGTAAAAGATTACGACATACGGATTAACATACTGAAAGCCGAAGTGTATCCGGGAAAGCGCGGGAGCCTTCTGCTTGAACTGCAGGGAAAAAAAGAAAACATCCAAAAAGGCGTGGAATACCTCACCGCCCAGAATATTACCTGCGAACCGCTTGAGAAACGAATTCATTTTCAGGAAGAAAAATGTATTGACTGCGGTAATTGTACGGCAGTTTGTTTTGCCGGCGCTCTTACCATTGACAAAACTACTTGGAAACTTGATTTCGACAAAGAAAAATGTGTTGTTTGCGAGCTTTGTATAAAGGCTTGCCCGCTGAAACTTTTTTATATAGATTTTAGTTAGAAATGTTTGTTGAACGCACGTATCGGCAGCAATTTAACAACCGGCGTTTTACTCCGTTCGAAGTAAAACATTACGAAACCGACCTGTGGATTGGCATTGATCCGGCATCTTTCAAACCGGAAATGCAGGAAGTGGCTTTGGAAAGAATAAAGGAACTTCGGACAAAAATGGATGATTATATTTTAAACGAGCCTCTGTTTAAAAAAACACTGAAACCCTTTTCCCCCTGCGAAAACGCTCCGGTTGAGGCCAAAGAAATGGCTACAGCCGCCGAAAAAGCAGGAATTGGGCCTATGTCGGCTGTGGCAGGGCTTTTTGCCCGCGAAGCCGGTGAAGCCATTTTGCAAAACTTTTCGGTTGAAGAAATGGTTGTTGAAAACGGCGGCGATATTTTCATTTTGCTGAAAGAAGAACTCGTCATTTCGGTATTTGCCGGAAATTCGCCTCTATCTGAGCGAATTGGGATAGCTATTCCCGAAAGGCTTGGAAAATTTGGAGTTTGCACTTCGGCAGGAACTGTCGGACCCTCGTTCAGCGCCGGAAAAGCTGATGCTGTGATGGTTATTTGCAGCGATGTACTGCTGGCCGATGCATTTGCAACAGCTTTAGGAAATAAAGTAAAAACACCCAACAATATTGAAAAAGTGATAAATATGGCCGAAAAAATACCTGAAATCATTTCTCTGCTCATTATTTGCGAGGACAAAATAGGTATAAGGGGCGATTTAGAGTTAAGATTCTATGAAAAACATACATAAAGAACTTAAAAACCGTGTTCTTGTTTTAGCCGGTGCAAACGGCTCATTAATACAGGACTATAACCTCTCGGAAGAAGATTACCGCGGCGCTTTGCTCAAGGATTATGCATTCGACCAGAAAGGAAACAACGACATACTTGCGCTCACCAACCCCGAAGTAATAAGTGAAATATGCACACGCTACCTTGAGGCCGGCGCCGATGTTATTCTTACCAATACATTTAACGCTACCTGTATTTCGCAAGCCGATTACCACACCGAACACCTTGTTCATGAAATGAACAGGGCCGCTGCAAAAATTGCCACAGAAGCAGCACGGTTGTTTACCAAGAAAAATCCCAACAAACCTCGTTTTGTGGCCGGTTCACTCGGGCCAACAAATAAAACTCTTTCGCTTTCGCCTGATGTGAATGACCCCGGTTTCCGTGCCGTCTCTTTCGATGAGGTAAAAGCCGCTTACCGCGAGCAAATGGAAGGTTTGCTCGATGGCGGAATTGATTTGATTCTGATTGAAACCGTGTTCGATACCTTAAATGCCAAAGCGGCCATTTTTGCTGTAGAAGAAGCGCTGGAAGCCCGTAATCTGAAACTCCCTTTTATGGTATCGGGAACCATTACCGACGCCAGCGGACGCACTCTTTCAGGACAAACGCTCGAAGCTTTTCTGAACTCGGTTTCGCATGCCGATTTGCTTAGTATAGGGCTAAACTGTTCGCTTGGGGCTGCCGAACTACGCCCATATATAAAGGAATTAGCGGCAAAAGCGCCGTTTTACATCAGCGCACATCCTAATGCAGGACTGCCCAACCAGTTTGGCGGTTACGACGAAACTCCCGAAATTATGGCCAGTCACATAAAAGATTACCTCGATAATCGCTTTGTTAATATTATTGGCGGCTGCTGTGGAACCACGCCGGCGCATATACGCGAATTTGTAAAATTGGCTGAAACTGCCTTACCGCATATTGTAAATTCTACCGATACAGATACACGTTTAAGTGGGCTTGAGCCTGTTACGTTAACCGAAACCACAAACTTTGTCAACATTGGCGAACGCTGCAATGTGGCAGGATCGCGAAAATTTTTAAGATTAATTTCCGATAAAAAATACGAAGAGGCTCTTTCCATTGCCCGCGCTCAGGTAGAAGACGGCGCACAGATAATTGACGTAAATTTCGACGACGGCATGCTTGATGCAGAGAAAGAAATGGCAACTTTCCTCAACCTCTTAATGGCCGAACCCGATATTGCAAAACTCCCTGTAATGATCGACTCGTCGAAATGGAATGTTATTGAAGCCGGGTTGAAATGCCTGCAGGGTAAAGCAATTGTGAATTCCATAAGTCTAAAAGAAGGTGAGGAAGTTTTTATTGAACAGGCAAAAAAAGTGAGGAGATACGGCGCAGCTGCCATTGTTATGGCTTTCGACGAAAAAGGCCAGGCCGATAGCCTTGAACGACGAATCGAGATTTCAAGCCGGGCATACAAAATTCTTACCGAAAAATTAGATTTCCCCCCACAGGATATTATTTTCGATACCAATGTATTAACCATCGGAACCGGAGTTGAGGAACACAATAATTATGCTGTCGATTTTATAGAATCGGTACGCTGGATTAAGACAAACATGCCGCATGTCAAAACCAGCGGCGGAATCAGCAATGTATCTTTCGCATTCAGGGGGAATAATACGGTGCGCGAAGCAATACATTCTGTTTTTCTTTTCCACGCCATTAAAGCAGGGCTCGACATGGGAATTGTCAATCCCGGAATGTTGCAAATTTATGATGAAATTCCCATAGATTTTCTGGAAAAAATTGAAGACCTTGTCCTGAACCGCCGCCCCGATGCAACTGAGCGGTTACTTGATTACGCTCAAAATTTAGAGGCAACAGAATCAAAAGAGGAGAAAAAATACGACTGGCGGGAACTGCCGCTCGAAAAACGAATTGAATATGCCTTAGTTAAAGGAATTCCTGAATTTGTTGACGATGACATGGCTGAGGCGGTTAAAGCATACAAACCGGCTCTAACAGTTATCGAAGGTCCGCTGATGGATGGAATGAACGTTGTGGGCGAACTGTTCGGCTCCGGAAAAACGTTTCTACCTCAGGTAATTAAATCGGCCCGCATAATGAAAAAAGCTGTGGCATACCTTCTTCCCTTTATCGAATCCGACAAAGGGAAAAACAAAACTTCTGGTAACCGAAAAAAAGTTTTGATGGCTACGGTAAAAGGCGATGTACACGATATAGGAAAAAACATTGTAAGCGTTATTCTTGGCTGTAACAACTACGAAATTATTGACTTGGGCGTGATGGTACCAACCGAGAAAATCCTTGATGCCGCCATTGCCGAAAAAGCGGATGTTATCGGGCTGAGCGGGTTAATCACTCCTTCGCTCGAAGTTATGGTTGACATTGCCAAAGAAATGGAACGCCGCAAAATGAACATCCCTGTTTTGATAGGCGGCGCAACCACTTCAAAAATTCACACAGCGGTGAAAATAGAACCCGAATGCTCATTCCCTGTTATACATGTAAAAGACGCATCGCTGGCGGTAAATGTAGTTGCGAACCTTGTTGCAAAAAACAATGATTTTATTGAATCGGTTAAAAAAGAATATGCCGAAATTCGCGAATTTCATGGGCATCGGAAAGCAAAGGAATACCTTTCGTTAGAACAGGCGCGTGCCAATAAGTTTCAAATCGACTGGGAACGCGCTTCGATTTACAAACCAAATTTCACCGGGGTAAAACAGCTGATTGACTTTCCTCTTACTGAACTGAGAAAGTACATCGACTGGGCATTCTTTTTTCATGCGTGGGGATTGAAAGGCAGCTACCCGCAAATTATGCACGATGAAAAACAGGGAGAAGCCGCACAGAAACTGTACGCCGAAGCCAATGAATTTTTAGATGAAATTATTGAAAGAAAAATGCTTGTGGCTAATGCTGTTTTCGGAATATGGCCGGCAAATTCTTATGGCGATGACATAATTCTCTTTGAAGATGAATCACGCAAAAAAGAGATTGGCAGATTTTATCATCTTCGCCGGCAGGAACTTCAAAAAAATAATACTGCAAATTTTTGTCTTTCCGACTTCGTAGCTCCGCTTGAGTCGGGCAAAGCGGATTATTGCGGAGGGTTTGCCGTTACTGCAGGAATAGGAATTGAACCATGGAAAGAAAAATTCAGAAACGAGCATAACGACTATAAAGCCATTATACTCGAAACGCTGGCTGACCGCCTGAGCGAAGCTTTTGCCGAATTGTTACATTTTGAGGTCAGAAAAAATTACTGGGGTTACGCCCCCTGTGAAAACCTTACTTTAGATGAACTGTTAACGGTAAATTATCAGGGAATTCGTCCGGCAATTGGATATCCGTCATGTCCCGAACACTCGGAGAAGGGAACCCTTTTCAATCTTTTAAATGCCGATAAAATTGGAATCACGTTAACCGAACATTTTGCCATGTACCCAAGCGCTTCGGTTTCAGGTCAGTTTTTTGCCCATCCCGAATCAAGGTATTTCAGTTTGGAAAAAATTGGAAAAGACCAGGTTGCAGATTATGCCAAACGCAAAGGTGTAACGGTTGACTGTGTTGAAAAATTTTTGCCGGTTAATCTTAATTACAAATAACGCTGTACTTATTTTCAATAGCCGAATAGCTTAATATTTCACAACTCTTTTGTATTTTTGCAATACCAATAATAGAGAAAATGAAAGTAATTGACATTATAGGAAACGCTCAAAAAACTGTTTTTTCGTTTGAACTGCTGCCGCCTTTAAAAGGGAGCGATGCCGGCAGACTGTACAAAACTATAGAGAGCCTTACTGATTTCGAACCTAAATACATAAACATTACAACTCACCGCGACGAAGTTGAATTTGTGGAACTGCCCGACGGTTCGATTGTAAAACAAACCGTTAGGAAACGCCCCGGCACGGTTGCCATTGCAGCATCTATACAGCACAGGTACGGCATTCCGGTTGTCCCCCATATTTTATGCGGTGGATTCACAAAAAGCGAAACCGAACATGTATTAATTGATTTGAATTTTTTGGGAATTACAAATATTTTAGCCCTGCGCGGCGACGGGGCTAAAAACCAGCATGTTTTTCAGCCTGAAACAAACGGGCATGCCAACGCCAACGAGCTGGTTAAACAAATCAGCGATATTAAAAAGGGAATCTACCTCGATAAAGATTTGAAAAACAATACTCCACTCGATTTTTGTGTCGGCGTGGCAGGTTATCCCGAAAAGCATTTTGAAGCGCCCAACACAGAAACAGACTTGACGCACCTGAAACAAAAAGTGGACGAGGGAGCTGATTACATTGTTACTCAAATGTTTTTCGACAACAGTGTTTATTACAGCTTCGTGGAGAAATGCAGAAAAATTGGGATTACAGTGCCAATTATTCCGGGTATTAAACCCATTAACCTGAAAAACCAGCTTACGGTTTTGCCAAAAATATTCAGTATTGATATTCCGCAGGAATTAGCAGTCGAATTGGCCAAATGCAAAACTAACGATGATGCACAGGTCGTAGGCACCGAGTGGGCTATTTATCAGTCGAAAGACTTGGTTGCCAACAACGTACCCTCGCTGCATATTTACACTTATGGAATATCCGATAACGTTTGCGAAATTATTAAAGCGGCTTTTTGAGGCTTATTTTAACGTTATTTAGATGAAATATAACTTATTCAAGAGTTAGCACAAACTATCAAAAAATGCACATATTTAATGAAAATAATAACAGAATATACGCCTGCAACGCAAGTTGATGTGATAAAAATTAAGTCAGCGGTTTATGCCGGTAATTTTATTGTGCACATTGATTTTAATGACGGAACCCGCCAGAGTATTGATTTTAGACCATTTTTGAACCATGCAATGCACCCATCCATTCGACAATATTTAGATGAAACAAAATTCAAACAATTTGCCATTATTGACGGCAACCTCAACTGGCACAATTATGACTTGATTTTTCCACTCGACGCTTTGTATAATGGACATGTTGCTTGTTGATATCTTTTCCATGTTATAACAAAATTAAGGGTGCATTGCGCCCTTTTCTTGCTGTGGGTGGTTTTTTCTTACTTTATTGTCCTGTTTCCTGTCAATTTTTCAAGAATAATTTTGTAACTTTGTATGAGATTATCCATTATGTTTAATTAATTGATTACTAATCAAATATACGATTTTTTTAGTCAAATTAACAATCTTTTTTTATTATTTTTCTAAATGCACAACTGGTTAATTATATAAAACAGGAACATGAACATCAAATCAACTATAATTTTTCTTTGTCTTTATGTGTATGGATGTTCAACAAAAACAGGCGATGTCATTGATATTAGGCTGCTCAAACCTGTTAGTGAATATCCAGTATTGGAAATAAGTACAGAATTGTTAGACATTAAAGATCCAATTCCTCTCGCTCCGGATAATATATGGGTGGAAGACACTCTAATAATTACCAAGACACGAATCAATAATGGTTTTTTAAGACTGTATTCTTTGAACAGCGGTGAATTGGTTAAGAGCTATGGGTCTATAGGTCAGGGACCGGGAGAATATTTATATCCCCAAGTATTTAAAAATGCAAAAGGGGAGTATATTATCTCCGACAGATTAAAATTCGGAGTTGTGCATATTGACCAAATGTTGTCACAGGAAAACTATAAAGCAGAGATATACCCCGTTGAGAAAGGATTGACAGCAACAAATTTTATATCTATGCTATCGGATAACAATCAAATCATATTCAACAGTGGAAGTGATGAAAATCAATTGTGTTTTATGAGATTAGACGATATGAAAATAGAACCATATAATCGTTATCCTGCTGTTCAGGGAGTAAAAGTTAATAACTTTATTGCAAATACAAATGTATTTCGTTCATCAATGTATCGGCATGGCGATTTTATATTTGCAGCATATACTCTTTACCCTATAGTTGATATAATTTCGGTTCATACAAAAGAGGTAAAACGCAGTATGCACCCGCTTTTGCAATCCGTAAATATGATTACTATGATAGACCATCTCAATGCTGTTATTGATAACAGATTCATGTATAATTTGGCCTCTTATGCCACAAATGAAGGATTTTACACGCTTTATTATGGTGACAGCGAAGAAAATATTGAAAATTTTAATACTACGCCGGAGATACTGAAGTATGATGATTATACAGGAGATTTATTAGTTCGATACAAGTTAAATAATATTGTTTACAATTTTTGTATTGATGATAGTAGTGAAAATGGATATTTCTTATCTCTTGATAAAAACTTCAATACAATATTTCTTAAATCGTCCTTAAAACAATAGTACACCGGAAGTTGGTTACACGATTATTTTCATGTAATTTTCATATTCCGTCCAATTCAATAGGTACGTTAGATAACTTATTTTAACGTTAGTTCGACATAAGAAAATCCAGTTAGGGATTAAATATCAATAGCATATTAATAATGAACCAATATATTTTGTCCGTTAGGACATGAACCTGTTAAAGCCCTACGGGTTATTTGTTGGTATGATACATTCATTTGTTATTGATATTATATAAGTTCTAATAAATATT
>Ga0082212_10010590_pt1 | contig 11783 bp, 11 predicted proteins | sample TergutNt197P3_FD_71548 | JGI IMG/M metagenome (GOLD analysis project Ga0082212, IMG submission 71548) | Neocapritermes taracua P3 segment gut microbial communities from Petit-Saut dam, French Guiana - Nt197 P3 | ecosystem: Host-associated > Arthropoda: Insects > Digestive system > Gut ... | reverse complement strand
GAAGTCCGTGAAAATATTTTCGACGTGCACGTAGTGCGCCCCGCCGAACATCCCGCCCGTGTCGTGCAGGCGGGCATAGGGCACGTTCGCCTCTTTTAGCTTTTGGTACAGCCCGCGGCTGTCAGCTGGCGCCGTCGGCGGGTTGTTGATGGCGTGCATGGGTTTTATCCTGCCCGTTATTTTGCCGAAATCGATTTTTATGGTATCCATGGCAAATGTTATCCTTTTTTTTTTGATATCGGATTTTCAATCCTTTTCCTTTTTCAAAAAGTCGTTGTTCAAAACTTTGAAGGACATCTTGTGCTGGAGGGATTCGCTCCTGCCATATTCGCGGGTGCGCACCACGATCCCCTCTTTGTCGCGTCCGCTTGGATATTTCCCTTTCGCCTTTTCGAGAAGCTCATCCAATGCGTAGCCAAACGATTCGCCGGTTTCTTCCACCGGGACCATTTCGAGCCCGAGTTTTTCGCAATAATTTTTTATGCCCTCAAGCCCATGCTTTTTTACATACCCGCCATCGCCTAGTTCCATGACGTCGAACACGAAGAGGTTTGGCTCCATTAGCCTAAGCGGGTTTTTTTGGATGCCTTCGCCGCAGAACTCGCCTTGGATCGCGATGTTTTCGCCAATGGCGGCTAATTTTTCCTTTAAGCCGGTTTTTTGGACCCAGGCCCACATCGCGCAGGAATCGGCGTCTTCTTTGTATTCCATGTTGCGCCCGCACACGCCCACCTTGCCGTTTTTGATATAGACCGTGCAGGAAGTGCCGTCCATTTTGGTGGTGATGTAATACGGCTTGCCCGCAAACTCGCCGATGAACTCGGTCATCGACTGCACCCGGGTTTCGTCAGTGGTCGGGATTCCGTGCGGCTTGTCCCCGATTTCGACCCCGGACGGGCCCGCTACTTCCGGCATTTCCCATTTGCGCACTTTCAGAAGCTCCGTCATGTCGTCGCCCACGGATTTCCCATTTGTTTCGGGAAATGAGCTAAGCGGCAAAGCCAGCCCCTGCGACAGCTCGCCGCGAAGGGTTATTGTCTTGATCCGAAAACCCTCCCCCATGAATTCGTTGTTGCGGTAGCTGTTTTTGCGCAGGAACTCATAGCGGCCGTCGATCGGAAGGTAGCTGTCCACTTCAAAATACACGCACAGATCCCCCGGAGCGAATTCCCCTTTTTTGGCCACGCATTGCCAGCCCATCACGAGGACGAGTTCGATCGCGTCGGCTCCCTCTATCGGCTTGATCCCCGATATTTTTTCGATTATCGCTAATTTTCTCATAAATGACCACCAACTTTCAACCTTATTATATCCCCGCTCCGAAATATTGTCAAGGCTTTTTCGCAAAATATTTTTCAAAACTGTTTACAAACACGAAAAAATATGATACAATATACCTATGGCGGGGATGGGTTTTGCTTCCCCGGCAAATTCGCGGAAAGGACTTGATGGATATCGCGGACAACAGAACAAACAAAAGCGGCAAAAAAATAATAGCGCAAAACAAAAAGGCGCGCCACGATTATTTCGTCGAGGATTCTTTCGAATCGGGCATCGAGCTTTTCGGCACGGAAGTGAAATCGATAAGACAAGGCAGGATCAATTTAAGGGATTCGTACTGCTATGTGGACAAAGGTGAGCTTTTTGTAACGGGTTTCCACATATCTCCGTATGAAAAAGGCAATATATTCAATAAAGATCCGCTGCGTCTAAAACGCCTTTTGATGCATAAAAAAGAAATAATAAAAATGTATTATTACGTTTCGAAAGACGGATATACGCTCGTGCCGCTCAGCGTGTATTTTTCAAACAGCCGGGTAAAGCTCGAAATAGGGCTGTGCAAGGGCAAAAAGCTCTACGACAAGCGCGACGACATGGCGGAGAGATCCCAGAAACGCGAAAGCGAGCGCTATGAAAAAGAACGCGGCAGGGAATGAATCGTTGCACGTATATGGGGGCGTAAAGGTTTCGACGGGGATTTGAGCTTGAAATAAGCGGGTAGTGAGGCGGAATCACTTTAAATTCGAGCAATTAAAATTTAAACGCTAACAATAATAAATTAGCAGTAGCGGCTTAGCCGCTACCGTCCCGGCGGCAGAGGACTGCGGCTCCGTTTGGGGCGTCACGGCAGCAGTGAACGGATTGGGCTTAAGCTTTGCGGCCTGATTTGTACAGATGAAGCTACCCCGGCATGAGCTTGGCTGCGGGCGCCTGCTTGGGGGAATTTAAAACACAGCCTACACCCGTAGAAAGTTTCAAGCGAGGATCTTCGGACAGGGGTTCGATTCCCCTCGCCTCCACCAAAACAGAAAACGCGGCATATTGGGAGCTTTGAAATCCCCGATATGCCGTGTTTCCTATGCTAACCGTAAAAAATAAAAGCCAGGCTTTCGAAAGAAAAAATCGCGTTTATTTCAAGAAAAAGTAACCTAAAAAAGGCCATGGCTTTAGTTTAAGTTCTTTTTGCGGCATACTGGCTGTGATGACGGCAGTTAGACGGAGTCGGCAATGTATAGGCTAATATGCAGGGGAGATTCAGAAACGCGAGTGGCATGCTTGTAGCTTGACCGATGCAGGCATCGATGGATGATAAAATAAACGTTCGTGTATGCCCATGTCGTTCGTCGCCTCCTTTTCCCGGGCAGGGGCGTTTATCCCGTCAAAACGCCCTTGTCTCCCTTTTTTCGTCCTTAATTAACGAAAAAGAATCAGAGCCGGTATAACCCCGGTTCAGGACGTTTTGATATTTTGCTTTTGACGCGCTCCAAGCGTTCAGGGAACAGCGCGTTAGGTATAGATTCAAGCGCATCAACTTCTCCCCGACTGACCGGTATAGGTCCGCGTACCGGATTAAGCCACTTGACCGCGTTCGTTATGACTTTCTGCACGCTTTTATTTTCAGAGTATACCGGAAATTCTTCATGCCCCGGTTGAAAATAGAATACCCTTCCCGCTCCGCGATTCCATACCGCGCCCGAACGCAATACCTCGCCTCCTTGAAACCAGCTTACGAATATGAGGTCGTCCGGCGTAGGAATACCGAACGGTTCACCGTACATTTCGTCGTATTCAATGTCAAACCAATCCTCTTCTAACCCCTCGACTATGGGATGCGCCCGGTTTATCAGCCATACCCGTGTTCGCTCGCCGCACTCGCGGAATTTGCCTCCCGCACCGCACCTGCCGAGCAGCATAGTTCCCGCTTTGCTGAAAAGTCCCGAATGTAAAATAAGAAAACCCATGCCGCGCTGTAATACCGCCGTGACAATCCGTTCGGCGGTTTCATCTGTAACTTGGCTGTGGTACAAATGACTCCACCACACGAGAACATCGGTATTGTCGATAAGGTTTTGTGACAACCCGCATTCGTCCATACCAAGAGAACTTACCGTAACTTCAAGCGCGGGGTCGTTTCTTAAAAAATCCGCCACCGCCGCGTTTATGTCGTTCGGATAACTTTTTACCGCGTGCGGCTGGCTTTCGGGCAAGCCTTCGCTCCATACGGTTACTTTAATTTTATTCATTTTTGTTCCTCCATTATTATTTATCGGTTTATTACTTTTATCTTATTCGCCCGCCTGATGATTTCGTCGATGCTGACCGGTTTATAATCGTTCACGTCCACTCCGACATTGAACGCCCGTATTATCGACGGATTCCATGAAGGTGCCATAGGTCTGTTATGTATATGCCCGTGCAAATGGATTGTGCCGCTGTAAAACCCCGACCATTCGGCTATCGGATAATGGAACAAAACAAATTTCTCGCCTTTGCATGGGATTACGGCGTATTCTTTTATCCATTCGAACCAATAATTTGTGTCGTCAAAATCACGCAAAAACTTATCGTGATTCCCCGCAACCATATATTTTTTACCATTCAACGCTGGCAGATACCTGTTTGCGTTGCTTCTGTCGTTGGTAAAATCCCCGATGATATAGATTTCATCGCCGTATTGCACGGTTGAGTTCCAATTTTTAATCAATGCCTTATCCATTGCTTCCACAGAATCAAAGGGCCTGTTACAGAATTTAATAATGTTTTCGTGTCCAAAATGAAGGTCGGACGTAAAATATATCATTGTTGTCCCCTAAAATCAAATAATTGTATTTTGAATCAATCCAGTCCGTACAAGATGCTGTTCTCGTAATTGGTGGTAATCGGATATTGCGGGGCCTGCGAATCGTTTTTTATGACAAGATTATCAAAAATCTCAATTTTCTTTTCCGCCAACGCCGCAGTTATATCCCGACCATTTTTACAATACCTGCCGCTGTACCCTATATCAAAGCCTTTGTTGTTTTCGAATATATTGTTGTATATCCTGCAATCAGTCAGCTGCGCCGACAACAAACACAACCCTCCCGTAATCCAAAAATATTCGTCTTTGTACTCAATCTCAGGGTTGCCGTGACCGTTTCTTTTTACTATATTGTTGTAAACGTCGATACGGTAACGCGGCTTATCCGCTCCGAAAATCCCGAATAAAATGCCTGTTCCCCAGTTATTGTATACATTGTTGTTATAAATCTTAATGATGGAATCATCGAATGTGCGCCCTTCTAAAACGTCGTCGCCTGTGATTTTGTATTCGCCCTCGAAAAAGCGCGTCTGGCGTATGCCTATCAACGCTCCTGTATCAATGATATGCGCTGCTGAAATATACCGGCTGCAATTTTTTCGAGTTTTTTCTTCAATGTCAAACACCTTTATTTAACCATTCTCTGAACTTCCAGAAGGCATAGAGCGGGAGAACCCTGTCTGTCATTTCGTCAAGCGAAGTCAGAACAGATTTTTCAGGATTGAATTTTTTGCGGTACTGCGCCATAGAGCGGGCGTGTTTTGCCGTGCCTGCTTTCACCTCGATTGGTATAATATACTTTTCATCGTCCTGCACGATAAAATCCACTTCCGCCTTCGCGGAGCCTTCGGCTGTCCAGTAATATAAGTTTTTGTCCTTTAGTTTGCCATACATTCTTTTTAACTCGCAGGCGACAAAGTTTTCTGCCATTGCGCCTTTGAACTCTTTGTATGCAGGCGTATCGTCAAATACGATCGCTGTCGGCAGATCCGCGTGACGCCGCAGCAACCCAATGTCGGACATATATAACTTGAAAAATGTGTGGTCGGCATAGGAAGAAATCGGATAGTTTGGTTTTTCTATACATTCCACCTTGTAAACGAGCCCCGCGTTGACAAGCCATATCAAGGCGTCCTCCAAGTCTTTTGCCCTCCAGCCTTTCTTCACTTGACTGAAAATGAATTTGCGGTTTTCTTTTCCAAGCTGGCTCGGGATAGACTGCCATACCGCTGAAATTTTAGGGTAGTCTTTTGTATCCGCGTATTTGACAAAGTCTTTTTGATAACCGATCAGTATTTCATCCTGTTTTTTTTCCACTTCCTCAATATTTTTTGTGTCAATCCAAATCTGCACAGCTTCCGGCATACCGCCTACGGCATGAAAATCCCTGTATTTTTCCAGCAGCTCCGATCTGAAAGTTTTCCAAATATTATCCTTAAATGGACTATTTTTTAATTCTTGCGCGAGCATTTCGTTTTGGGCATAGAGAAATTCGTAAAAATTCATAGGGTAAAGGGTCAAAAACTCAACTTTTCCGACCGGGAAAGAAGTCCCCTTTTTCATCGCGACGCCAAGCAATGAACCCGCTGAAATGATATGATATTCCGGCGCGTCTTCATAAAAATATTTAAGCGAAGTGACAGCGTTGCCGCACTCCTGGATTTCATCAAAGATAATGAGGGTTTCATGCGGGTTTATTGTTTTGCCGCGAGCGAGTCCCAAGTCCTTTATGATTCGTTTCGGCTCTAAATCCTGCTCAAAAAACTCTTTGATTTTCGCGTCCTTATCAAAACGATAGCAAACAACATCGGCATAATACCGTTTTGCAAAATCCTCTATCAAAAAAGTCTTGCCGCATTGTCTTACGCCTTGCACGACAAGTGGTTTTTTATTGGGATTGTCCTTCCACGCTATCAGGTCCTGCATTAAAATTCTTTCCATAAGCCGCCCTCCGTTTGTCATCATTATAGCATGAACCAAAGGCTATTGTCAATACCAATTACGAAAATTACACCATTGTTTTCGCGAATGTTCTGCAAAATTACACTTTATCCATGTTTCACTCGCAGACCCGGCGCATGATTATTTCCTCGTCACATCGCCATCGCCAATACGAAAAGTTCCGGGGATTCAAGCAATTTTTTTACCTCCGCCAAAAAGCGGGCGCCGCTCTCCGCGTCAATTTCGCGGCAGTCAAAAGAAGCGGTCAGGCTCATCATATCGCGCGACACGATCTCGCGATTGAGGCTTGCGGCTTTTTCTTTTATGGCCCCAAACGCCAGAACGCAGCTTTCGGGAGGCGTTATGGCAGGGGCGCACCAATCTGCCCCGAACATTTCGAAATTTACGACTTTTATATCCGAATTCGCCGGAAGGAATTTTTTGGCCGCCCGAACGGCGCATTTGGCTATGATGTCCTCAAGCCTGCTTTCTTTTTCCCGGCCGCCGCCGAGATAGCCGTCGAGCCTCTCCAAGAACATCGCGCACGAAGTCATGTCCACGTCAAAGCCGACAGCATGGCACGGGATATGGTCTGCGGCAAATTTTTTCGGCTTGGAGATATAATCCAACACATCCCGTTTTTTTATGACCCCCGCTTTGCCTGCCCCGGCGATTATTTTCAGCTCGATGTTATGTTCACGCGCGATTTTTTTGGCGAGCGGCGAAGCGAGGATGCGGTTCCTTTCCGGTTGTTTCAATATTGGCGAAGCCTGCTTTTTTGTTTCTGTTATTTTCGCTTCGATAGGAACATCGGGCGAATCCATGTTTTCGCCCTCCGGCATCGGTTCGTCGGCCTCGCCGACATAAGCCACTGTTTCGCCGACAGGCACTGTTTCGCCTTCGGCGTATTTGACCGCGCGAAGCCAGCCGCCGCAAAAGCTCTCTACTTCCAGCACGGTTTTGTCGGTTTCGATTTCAAACAGCACATCCCCGATTTCTATCTTGTCGCCGACTTTTTTCTGCCAGCTGAAAATAACCGATTCGTCCGTGGTCTGCCCGCCCGGCGGCATGATAATCTTATGCATTGCCGCCCCACCTCAAATCCCCGAAATGCGCGGCTTTGCCCGAGCTGCCGAATATATCCATGTATTCCCCGATTTTTTTCGCGATTGCCGCGCGGCCGCAGGAAATCATGTCGTTTTCCCCGCCCCATCCGATTGTCACATGCGGATTGGTGCGGCTTATGTCCCCTTTTGAGCCCGAATAAAATTTGCCCACCGCTTCGATATAGGCGCGTTTGAGCGCGGTGCCGATGTTTATTTTCGATACGCCGAGCGAGATAACTTTAAAAAAATCCTCGCGCGACAGCCCGGTGCCCCCGTGCAGCACCAACGGCACGGGGATTTCCTCCGACAGAATTTTCAAAAGCCCGTAATCGATGTCCGCTTTTCCGTCCTCCAACAAATGCACGTTGCCGATCGCGACCGCGAGCGCGTCGATTTTCGTCTGCTCCACAAAATATCTCGCCTGCTTTACATCCGTTTTCGCGCCGGCGGTCCGGCTGCCGTCGCTGAGCTCGGCGCACGGCAGTTCCCCTATCTCGCTTTCCACATCGACGCCCAAAGCATGGGCCACATGGCAGATCTGCCGGGTGACGCATAGCGTCTCCTCGAACGGTTCGCCGCTTTTCTGGTACATCACCGCGCCGAAACCCGCATGCATACCCTGATATATCATATCCTCCGAGCCCGATTCGTTTAAGAGCGTTGCCACCGGCACTTTCGCGCGTTCGGCGGCTTTTTTGGCCAAAGCGCCGTATATGTATATGTCTTCGATCTTGTCGCGCAGGCTGCTGCCCAAAAACTGCCCGCCGAACCCTATGACAACGGGCGAATTTTTGCTCTCGGCGGCATCGAGGGCGCCTAACATCGCGTCCATGTTAAAAGCCTCGAAATACCCGACGGCATATGCGTTTTTCCTCGCGTTTTCCAGCAAATTTTTCATTGAAACCAACGGCATTGGATTTTCCTCCGGCAATATATTTTTTTCACTGTTTCATCAGGTTCCTCGCCTCATTTGCGATGCGCTCCGCAGAGGGAACGACGTGATTTTCCATGACCGGGGCGAACGGAATGACCGTATCGAGCCCCGCGACCCGCTTCACCGGGGCATCCAGCAGATAGATAAAATCTTCGGCCGCGTGCGCCGCGATCTCCGCTCCCCAGCCCCCGCGTTTTGTGTCCTCCTCGACGATCATCAGCCGCGAGGTTTTTTCCAAAGATGCCCCGAGCGTCCCATAATCAAACGGGACAAGCGTCCTCGGGTCGATGATTTCCATGCTTATTCCCTCTTTTTCCAAAATCTCCGCCGCTTCCATGGCCCTGTATACCATCAAGAGGTTTGCGACGACTGTGATATCCTTTCCTTCGCGCCGTATCGCCGCTTTTCCGAATTCGATTGTATATTCTTCGTCCGGCACTTCGCCGACCGGGCTCAGCGCCGATTTTTCGGCGCGGTTGCCTTTGCTGCCGTACAGCAGCTTATGCTCGAACATCATCACCGGGTTGTCGTCGCGCACAGCCTGTTTGAGCAGCCCTTTCGCGTCGTAGGCGGTCGAGGGGCAGATCACTTTCAATCCCGGGACATGGGTCAAAAACGCTTCAAGGCTCTGCGCGTGCTGCGCTCCCCTGGTCGTGGCCCCCACCGGTATCCTGAGCACCATCGGCACTTTTACGGTTCCGCCGGACATATATGTCATTTTGGCGGCTTGATTCACGATCTGATCCATCATGCACAGGATAAAATCCCCGTACTGCACGTCGGCGATCGGGCGCATGCCGGTGATGGCCGACCCCACCGCCGCGCCGCAGATCAATATTTCCGAAATCGGGGTGTCGAGTATCCGTTCGTGCCCGAATTCTTTTGAAAGCCCGAGCGTCACGGTGAATGCGCCTCCGAAACCGCCCTCGATATCGATGTCCTCGCCTATGCAGTAAACCCTTTCGTCCCTGCGCATTTCCTCGCGTATCGCCTCGCGCAAAGCCTGCGCTATCGTCATCATCGCCATATCAATCCGCCCCCTTTTCGTAGAATATATTTTTCAGCGCGTCCTCCGGTTTTGGGTCGGGGCTTGCCTTCGCGAATCTTATCGCCTCTTCGATATCGTCCGCGATTTTTTTCTCGATTTTTTCAAGCGCCGCCTCGTTCGCCAAGCCTCTTTTTTGCAATTGTTCGCGGCAGCGTCGCAGCGGCTCTTTTTCCAGCCATTCTTTTTCTTCTTCTTTGCTTCTGTATCCGCATGAATCGTTTCGCGAATGACCCCCGATGCGGTATGTCTTGAGCTCTAAAAAAGTCGGCCCCTTCCCCTCCCTCGCCCTTTCAATGGCGCGGGTCGCCGCTTCGTTCACGGCAAATACATCGTTTCCGTCCACGACTTCCCCCGGCATTCCGTATGCCGGGGCCCGGCCGGCGATATCGGGGAGCCTGCACGTCATGCTTATGGGGGTCGATGCGCCGTATAGATTGTTTTCGCAGGCGAACACAATCGGCAGATCCCAGATCGCGGCCGCATTCATCGATTCATGGAACGCGCCCTCGTTTGAGGCGCCGTCCCCCAAAAAACACACCGTCACGTTGTTTGTCTTTCTCATTTTGCACGACAGCGCCGCGCCGACGGCGACCGGCATTCCTCCAGCCACGATCGCGATGGCCGGAAAGGCGCCGACGCCCATGTCGCCGATGTGCATCGCCCCGCCTTTTGCGCCACAGCAGCCGTTGGATTTGGCGAACATCTCGCACATCATCGACTGCAGCGAAACGCCTTTGGCGAGGGCGTGGCCGGCGGGCCTGTGCGTGGAAGTCATGTAATCGTCATGCCCGAGATCCCACAGCATGCCGACCGCGCACGCTTCCTGGCCGTGCGACTGGTGTATCGTGCCCGGCATGGCGCCCTCCAAAAACAGATAATATATCCGTTCTTCGTATTTTCGTATCAGAACCATGCGCTCATACATTCCGAGAGCCTTTTCTTTTGTCGCCTGATAATCCATAAATAACTCATTCCTCATCGTTTGATTTTGGGGCCGGCGCGCAAGCGAACAATTCGGGGTGAAGCCCGGCGTATTCGAAAGCCGTCTCCGCGAGCGCGTTTATATTCTCCGCCGGGGTGTTTGGGCATACGTTCGCCCCGTCGGACAATATGTATCCCGGCAGCGGGCCCAAATATTTCAAGGTATACATCACTTCGTCCCGGACCTGCCCGCGCGTCCCCGAAAGCATCAGCATCGGATTGATATTGCCCAAGAGATTCACCCGACCGCCCATGCTGCCCGCTATATATTCCGGTTTTGACTGGTATCCGAAGCTGTTGAAAGCGGTTATGCGCAGCTCGTCGACCAGCGCCGCGTGAAGGTGGTCGCTGGGGCCGCACATATGCATCCCCCGGTATTGCTTGCCGAATCTGTCATATAGCTGCGCGTCATAAGGCGCCACGAATTGCCTGAACATTTCCGCCGACATGACAGTCGAGCTGTCCTCGGCGATCCCGAAGGCGTCATACGGGGCGGGCCGCGGGGCTATATGCCGCACATATTCCTCCGATTCTATAATTCCGTCGGTGATTTTTTGCAAAAATTCCTTGCACAGCTCCGGTTCCTCGATGCACCACCAATAAAAATCCTCCCCGATCAAATCGATTGCCACCATATGGGGGCCGAGCGCCATCAGGTTCAGCGGCGCGACATTCACGCGCCCTTCGGCGCCGTCAAAGCTCACTTTCGTGTCGGCCGCCAACTCCTTCATGCGGTTCCACCACTCGATCACGGTCCCGTACAGGCCGGCGTCGGGGGCGGGCAGCTCAAACGCCTTCATCTGGTCGATCGTGCGGATGACCGGCACGGCCTGAAGCGTCTCGTCTTCCACGCTCTCGACGCGCCCGCCGAAATGTGAGGCGGCGGTCACATTGTCAAAATACGGGTGCACATGGATTTCGGGACCGCTTATCATGTCGGTTTTTATATTTTCCGCCAGATATTTCCTCGACTGCAAAAGAAACTCATACTGCGTGTCGGCGTCATTGAATATTTCGCGGTAAGATATGCCCAATGCCTTAGCGAAATAGCGCGCCTCGATGCACAGTATGACCGGGACCCTGTCGTGCCGCTCCCCTTTTGAGCAGGCTTCGAGCCGCTTGCGGCTTTTTGTGATTTCATCTATCGGATAGCCGATGTTTATTTCATATCGCATTTCGTTTCATCTCCCAAAAAATGTTGTTATTTTGATATATTATATCCCAACGGCGAATTAATTTCAATGACTTTTTCGAAAAAATAAATAATTTAACAAAAGCGGGGTAATATATTTAAAATTTGCAGATTAAAATAGGATATATGCATAAATTCACTCTCCCCGAAAGGAAGCTGATTTCAATGACAAAAAGGCAGCGTTATCTCGACGCGATGCGAATGCAGCCCACGGACGGCGAACTCGTCTGGGCGCCCAATTTCGACTACTGGCTGGCCTTAAACGGCGCCCGCGGGACATTGCCCGAGGCATATCGCGGCATGAGCCGAAACGACATAGTGCGCTCGATCGGCGGCTCCATCTGGAACCGCGCGGGCGCGATCGTCAGCCGTCAGGATCCGGCAGTCAGGCATACATACGGCAAACGCCAAAACGGCGCGGCTTATCATGAAATACATACGCCGGTAGGCAGCATTTCCGAGGAATCCATGCCAACCGAATCGGCCTACAGTTCCCGCGC
>Ga0082212_10010589_pt1 | contig 11783 bp, 14 predicted proteins | sample TergutNt197P3_FD_71548 | JGI IMG/M metagenome (GOLD analysis project Ga0082212, IMG submission 71548) | Neocapritermes taracua P3 segment gut microbial communities from Petit-Saut dam, French Guiana - Nt197 P3 | ecosystem: Host-associated > Arthropoda: Insects > Digestive system > Gut ... | reverse complement strand
CATACAGTTTTACAACAAACAGCAAGGGCAGGACGAGCCGGAGGGCATAACCGCCTGTTATGAGCGGTTGAGCCAAGAGGACAAGAACGACGGCGAGAGTAACAGCATAGCGAACCAAAAGAAAATACTGGAACGCTACTGCAAGGAACGCGGCTATACTCCCATACGGCACTATGACGAGGACGACGGGTATAGCGGTACGAACTTCAACCGCCCCGGCTTTCAGCGAATGTTAGCCGACATTAAGGCGGGAAAAATCGCCCGCGTACTCGTTAAGGACGCTTACGTCAAGCACAGACTAAATTTTTTTGAAAACCGAAATTCCATTGCGGCACAATGCTTTGCGCCCCATCTACATAGATCAGTTGAAAACTCTGTAACCTCTAAATACCGTTATGTGTTACAAGCGATAGAACGATATTAACAGTTAATTGTTGCTGTATTTTTGCTTAATTACAGATTTCACATACACCCAAAAGGATATTTTTCTTGTATTCACTAATTATTTTAGCTATAATTGTTCTCAACTTGAATACTGGCACAAAAGCTGTGAAAAGAAGAGTAAGCAGTCACACCTTTTACAGAGAGCCCGGATGCTGAGAACGGGAAAGCAATGTAACTGCCGAACATGGTCTTGGAGCTGCGCACCGAAGGTATTTTGCCCAAGGCTGCGACGGGTACGCCCGTTAAAGCGTTATGCTCTCGGCAGGTCATTTCCTGCCCGTAGCAGATGAGGCTCGTGTCGTGAGGCGCGAACAAATTTGGGGTGGTAACACGAAGCTGATGCTCTCGTCCCCGAAAACTTTGTTTTCGGAGAGGAGGGCGTTTTAGTTTATAGTGTTAAGACCAACCAAATTCATTAAGGAGTATATTCGATATGAAAATCTTGATAGGAAGTGCATGGCCATACGCAAATGGCTCATTGCATATAGGTCATCTCGCAGGACTTCTACCTGCTGATGTTATCGCCCGTTACTACAGGGCGAAAGGTGATGACGTCTATCTCGTTTCCGGCAGCGATTGCCACGGAACGCCGGTCGCAATCAGGGCAAAACAGGAGAATAAGACGCCACAGGAAATCAGCGACCATTATCACGCAGAGTTTTGTGATTGTTTCGAGAAACTCGGTTTCAGCTACGATCGTTATGGGAAAACATCATCCGTTGAACATGTTGCCTTCGTACAGGCGTTTCACAAAGCAATGTACGAGCGTGAGTATATTTACGAGCAGGAAGCGCCGCAGGCATTTTGTGAGCATTGCGGCAGGGCGCTCGCAGACCGTTTTGTAATCGGGAAATGCCCCGACTGCGGAGAGCAAGCCAGAGGTGACCAGTGCGACGCCTGCGGAACTATCCTTGATCCTGAAAATCTACTGGAGCCAAAATGCTCAGTTTGCGGGAACATGCCTGCCTTTCGTCCGACAAAGCACTTGTTCATTGCGATATCCAAATTAGAAAAGAAACTGACTGCGTTTATCGACGAACATCCCCATTGGCGTAAGAACGCTATCGCTTTTTCCCGGCGCTACATCAACGAGGGATTGCGTGACCGTGCTGTAACGCGCGATTTGGATTGGGGAATAGACGTTCCCAAAGATGGGTATGAGAACAAAAAGGTATATATTTGGGCAGAAAATGTTTTAGGCTACTTATCCATGAGTAAAACTGTAGCCGAACAGCGCGGTGTTGATTACGGTGACATTTGGGGCGCTGACAGCAGGCATTATTATGTTCACGGTAAAGATAATATCCCGTTCCACACAATCATCCTTCCTTCACTGATGCTGGCAAATGGAGGCAAGTGGAAATTGCCTGACGATATTATATCAAGCGAATTTTTAACGCTTGAAGGACGAAAGATTTCGACGAGCCAGAATTGGGCGATATGGGTAAAAGATATTGTGGACAGATACGACCCTGATTCAATCAGATACTTCATCATCGCAAGCGGTCCCGAAAAGCGTGATACAGATTGGACATGGAGAGAGTTTGTCAACAGCCACAACGGTGAACTGCTTGGCGCTTGGGGTAATTTCGTCAACCGCACCCTTGCTTTCGTAATTAAGTATTGTGAAGGCATCGTACCGGATGGGAACCTGAATTCTGAACTTGAAGCAAAGACCTCCGGCATATATCATTCTATTGGCAGCCTGATTGAGAGCGGTTGCCTGAAAGAAGCTATTGATTCAGCTTTTGAGTTTGTTCGATATGGTAACAAATACTTCGATTCACAGCGTCCGTGGGAAACGCGGGCTACAGATATACCAGCATGTTCCGATGCTATTTATAATTGTGTCCAGATGATAGCCAATCTCGCTGTGCTACTTGAACCTTTCCTACCGTTTTCTTCTGCAAAGATAAGAGAATGGCTCTCCGTAGACAATAGCTGGGAACCTAAGACCGTAGACTGCGGATATAGGATTCCAGGATCGGAAATACTGTTTACCCGTTTGGATAAGAGTGTAATTGACGACGAACTTGAACGGTTAGGAACACAAAGCAGAATACAAAGTGATTGAATAGCGATGAAGAGCGTGATAAAGTAGCGACTATAAGAATTTCAATGGTCAAGGAGTACGCCATGATCTCAAAAACTGAACTTCAAAAGGTCAGCGAAGAAACCATGCGATTCATGCGCGGAAAGTACAATCTCGATGAAGTCGCAGGTAATTACTACGACATTGACTGCTTGAAGTTCCGTCAAGGTAAGAAAACCATTCTGTCGATCAACATTCACGAAGATCATTACGATTTTCAAATAATATTCGGTAAAGTGGAGCGCGAGAAATTTGAATCACAACGTAGTGAGTTCCCTAAAGCTATACAAGACCTGTACGACAAAGAACGAACGCTTCATGACGGAAAATGGATGCTGATCCGCGTGGATAATATGGCTGCGCTTGATACAGTGAAACGGCTTATAATCATCAAGAAGAAACCTAACCGCAAGCCTTTCCCGAAAGAGCAGGCTATTTATGCAGAGTGTGGACATCGCTGTGACCTTTGCGTCCACTATTCTGGTGGATCAGCGAGCGATGAGTTCCGAGAAAAACTTCATGTGCATGTTGCACGGGTTTACGGATGGAATCCTGATGATGAAATTCAGCCATGCAGCGGGTGTTCAAAAGGCGGACTGGATGGTAAATACGATTGCCACCAGCGAAAATGTGCAACTGAAAAGGGCTTGACACGCTGCACGGATTGCTCTGAGTACGCTTGCAGCAAAGCGACAGTCGGCTGGCCGCCAGTCATAGAAGCGCGTGACATATCTGCCGATGATGTGACTTGGGCGATCTTGCCCTATGTCGATGGCCAATATGGTAATTAACGGAGACTCAAATGCTGAATAATCATGGCTTTGATTTATGGGCGGACAATTATGATAGATCTGTCAATGCGGCAGATGAAAATATCCTCTATCCGTTTGCGGGATATAGGGAGTTACTGAATATCATTTACGGAACTGTAATGAGCAAAAAACCTGTTTCAGTCCTAGATATAGGTATCGGAACAGGCACTCTTGCCTATAAGCTATATGAAGGCGGAAACCAAATAACTGGTATTGATTTCTCAAATGTAATGCTTGAAAAAGCAAGGTCGAGAATGCCAGGTGCGGTACTAATTGAATTTGATTTTTCAAAAGGGCTGCCTAAAGAGGTTCAAGCTGTAAAGTATGACTTCGTAATCAGCACATATGCTCTGCACCATCTTTCCGATACTGAAAAGGTATCCTTTATCCGATTCGTACTTAATATCATAAGAGATAGTGGCATGATAATCATTGGAGATGTCAGCTTTCAGAATAGAGATGACCTGGAAAAATGTAGAGCCTCCTGCGATGATGAATGGGACGATGACGAGTATTATTTCGTTTTTTCAGAACTACATGAAGCACTGCGCAATGAATGTTCATTGACATATCAACAAATATCGCATTGTGCAGGTTTACTGGAGATATTGCCGATTACGCAGAAACATGAGAAAACCATAATGCAGTCGCCCGGAGGATAAAATGAATCGCATAACTGAGAATTTGGTACAAATATATAGCGCATATAAGGAAGCCTTTTCGGGAACGATTCTTATCGCAGATAGCAGCGGGATTGCGTATACTGATGCAAGCGGTTATGCTAATTGTGATTTTTGTGTTCCGAACAGGATAGATACACGTTTCGACACAGCCTCTGTCACGAAAGTATTCACTGCCGTCGCAACGCTTCAATTAGTCGAAAAAGGCATAATCAACTTTGACACCCGGATAACAGATATAATTGATTTGGCAGGAACAAAAATCCCTTCCGACGTAACTATAGAACACTTACTAACACATACTTCCGGCATTGCTGATGACGCGGACGAAGAAGCAGGCGAGGATTATGCTGCTCTGTTTATAAACAAACCCAACTATTCAATCAGAGAATGTAATGATTTCCTTCCTCAATTTGCATATAAAGAACCGATGTTTAAAGCAGGAACAAACGTAAGATATAATAACTGCGCGTTTATTTTGCTAGGTCTAGCGATTGAAAAAACCAACGGTGTAAGTTACCGCAAGTACGTGACAGACAACATATTCAAACGATGCAGGATGGAGAGGACTTGTTTTCAATCGAAAGATGATATCTGCCCGGATACCGCAGAAGGGTACTATCCGATATACGACGATAAAGGGGATTTCGTCAAGTGGAAGAAAAACATCTACGCATATCCTCCGATTGGAACGGCTGACAGTGGGGCATATACAACCGTTACTGACCTCTATAAATTCTGGACTTCAATTCAAAACGATATTCTGCTCACGCATGAATACTCAAATATGATGAAGCTACCACATTGTGATTTTATAAAGGCAAATAGGCACGGCACCCAATATTTCGGATATGCGATTGAACTCATTGAGTCGGAAGGCAAACTCTTTTGTATTTATAAAGATGGTGTGAATAGCGGAGTAGCTGCGCTTATGTCTTACTACCCTGAACTGGATATATATTTGAATATCCTATCTAATCAGGACGGTTCAATATGGAAATTAAATCGGGAAATAAGAACAGCGATTATGGACGCAGCCAAATTTAAGTAAGAAAAAATATTGACAGCGGAGTGCAGGTTACGGTTATGAAGAAAATCGTCATATCAGGCAGCATATCTTTATTAGATAAGATGAAATACGTAGCGAACCAATTAGCTGACATGGGGTACGCCACTATAATTCCAGATGAAGTCGAATGGGATAGCATTCCCGAAGATAAACTTGACAGCTATAGAAAAGAACTCTCAATGAAGTATTTCGGCGAAATCGCAATGGCAGATACTTATGCCGTGCTTGCTGTCAATGACATGAAACGAGGAATAGAAAATTATATTGGCGCAAGCTCATTCGCTGAGGTTGCCATCGCTTTTTACTTCGGAAAGAAATTATTCGTTTTGAACGACATATATGATCCATATAAAGACGAATTAGCAGCATGGGGCGTCATTCCATTGTATGGTAATCTGAGCAATATTGCGTAAAAATCTTAGGCAGCTAAGAAACGCGGGACACTTCACTCTTGATGCGGAGGATTGTTAATGACAATTATATATTTCGTTCGCCATGCACAGCCCGATGAGGATTGTAAGGACGACAGGACAAGACCGCTGACTTCAAAAGGTCTTATCGACTGTCAGGAAGTGACAAGAACCCTTACCGGCATTCGGATTGACAGGATAATATCAAGCCCATATAAACGAAGTGTCGATACCATCGCCGGATTCGCAGAGAGTCTTGGAATGGAGATATCAACCGACGAACGGCTACGAGAACGTAAGAATGGCATTAAAACTACAGAAAGCCTTTTGGAACGGCGCTGGAATGACTTCAACTTTTGCGAAGAAGGCGGAGAGACCATTGGGAGCGTCCAGCAACGGAACATAGAAGCCATTAAGGAAATACTGCAACAGTACAGAAATAAGAATATCGTTATAGGAACTCATGGCACTGCATTGAGCAGCATCATGAACTACTACGATTCATCGTGTGGCTGTAATTGGTTCAGGAAGATATGGTATCAAATGCCGTATATAATAAGGTTCGATTTTGATGGGCAGACATTTGTTGGGAGCGAAGAGCTTCTTTGCATTGAAAGAGGTTACTGAGATCAAGTGAGTTAGCGTATTATTGTGCGAATTTTACTCAGACTACTCATGCCCATCGTTTTCTGGTGCATTTGTTTTGGAGGTCTTATGTTACACCATTATGCTTACGACGGAAGGATCATGACGCCGCCTATAGAGCTTGAGCCTTTGCTCAAAGGTTCTTTTTCGGCTTTCTACGAAGTAATCGGACACATCCGATTTTTCTATGTCGCAGATGAAATATGGAATGGTGAATCATCGCTGACCTTTAATGCAAACGGTAACCAGATCGTCTCCATTGCGCTTGGCGATGGAGGTTTCACTGTTGACATCGCTGGCGAAAAACTCAGCGTTGTTGACGAGTCCTCGATGAAGGCCGTTTTCGATGCTCTTGATAAAACGGCATTTAACTATAAGCGCCCGATGGCGCAGCTTAATATCAACCCAAAAGGTTTTCCCTGCGGATACAGATGTGATATGTGCATCTTAAATAAGGCTAATAATGATGGCGACAATTCTGTGAGCAGCGAGTTTGGATATTTGAACTGGCTATGCTACCATAACTGCCTTGGTGATATCAAAGTAGATAGGTTCGATAGCACAGGACACGTTTGTCCCGGCTGCGAAGCAGTTCGGGAATCAAACCCGAAGTATTGCAAATATGTAAATTGCGCTACGGAGAAAGGCTGTGCAAACTGTGTGGAGTGCGGAGATCATCATACATGCGATGAGATGAGAGAAAGCCATCATCCAGGTCAATGCAGTTTAGGTATGACTGCTGATGAGGTGACAAAGCTGGTCGTTCCGTACTATATGAAATGGCGGCTTGATTTATGGGGCGCAAACAATAAGTGAGAAACAATTACTGACAGTCAAAAAAACTTAACCGCTGGGCTATGTTCAACGGTCATACCGAGTGTTATAATTGTCCATCAAACCAGATCGGCGGTGTGTTTATGCCCCATCCATTTGCTGACAAGTTATTTGTCTTTATAGGAAACCCAACACGCTGCTCACGTCAGGCAGCGCGTGATGCGTTGGTAAACGTCGGCGGCGTCCCAGAGGAACGATACTCTGTATATACGCATTATTCAGTCGCTTTCAACGGCGCTGAGAAAACGAAGCTATATGAAAAGGCGACCGAGCGTGATAGCTATGGTCATACAGTCCTATTAACTGAGGAACAGTTCTTTAACGTCCTCGAAGGCAAAGCCGATCCTCCTGCAAAGAAAAAACCGCCGCATAATCCAAACGCCTTTTCCATTCCTCCAAGAGACTCGGAAGCGTGGGAACGCGAGCTTGAAGAAGCCGTATCTGATGCGATAAACCGTAAGCGCCTGACTAACATAGCGAGATACGGCGTCCCAACATCGGACGGCGGTAGAATGAAAGCCGACCTCCGCCCTCTTGATATGGCGATCCGTTTAGACAAGTTTATTGGAAAGCAGTATGAGCAGTTTCGGAGCAAGATAGCAGTCACCCTCGAAACGCTGAAAAGCAAACCCATCCATGAGAAAGCTATAATAAAAGGCATCGCTACATTCAATGTCGGCGACGTCCTTGAATATAAAGCGAGGTCGGAAACCGAGTATTGGGCGAAGGTATCCGATGATGTAAACACACGAAGCGTGTTACTTGAGTTCTCACGCGACGGTTCGGATTTGGTATCGTATTCCTGTGGCTGTTCAATAAACAACCGCAGCCATCTCATATGTAAACATATCGTAGCCGCTGTTCTCGCCATTCAGGGCAGGATCGTAGAAACGAAAGTCACCCTCAGCAAGACGGCAACAGTAAATGTCACGGTAGATAAAACGAATACTGCAAAAGCTGTCGGCAGCGGTAGTTTGGATGTTTTCGCCACGCCGATGATGATCGCGCTAATGGAACGAGCAGCCTGTGAAGTCCTGAAAGATGCGCTGGACGATGGGCAAACCTCGGTTGGCACTTCCATTGCGGTAGACCATAAAGCCGCGAGTCCTCTTGGAGCCACTATCTCAGCGACGGCGACGATAACCTCTGTCAGCGGCAGGAAGATCGAGTTTGAGTTATCTGCAAGCGACGATAACAGAATCATTGGCAATGGAAAGCATACGCGGATGATCGTTGACAGCAAACGCTTCATGGAGCGCGTCGGAAAATAAAATGTGGCAGGAGGTTTTATATCCTCCTGCCAACACTATACTGACGACTATTACAGGGTATCAAGAAGGAGCATGATATCCGACCAGAAGGCAAACTCGCTTCTATCTGAGCTACCGAGCGAATCAAGCGATACGCATTTGACATTCATTTCCTCCACCAGCGTAATCCATTTATGTATCGTACCCATATCACGGGCAATACGGTCAGCCCGTGTCACAAGCACATACTGGATATCGCCGCTCTTTATATCCCCAATAAGTCGAAGCATTGCCGGACGGTTGAGTGTCCGGCCGTTTATGCCATTGTCGATATAGTAAGTCGTATTGATGTACCCGTAGTCCTCGGCGAACTCGCTGAGCCGTTCTATCTGGTATTCTATATCATCGTCATCTTCCACCGCAGTCCGGCAGTAGATGGCGGTTCTCCTATTTTCAGCAGGTAAAGTCTGTTTCGAGCTTCCATGATAAAAGAACCCCAATGCGATTTCCTTTGTATCATTAAGCATTTTCATTTCTCCAGTCTTTCATTATATGCGAAATCAGATATTTTCCATTGTATTTCAATATTATTGCCGGGGAATACGAGGACTTTACCTACTACGGTATCAACGATCTCCTTTGGCGTAGCAGCCTTGTCAAGCACCCGTTTGGCGACAGCGGTAGCTTTTTGAGCCGCTTGCTTGTCACGCTCTGATTGCCTCAGAATAGCAAGATGATTGTTAAACCTGTCAATCTGTGCAGCGCATTCCGCTTTTAACTTTTTGTGTGTCTCCCGGTCGATCTCACGAAGGACAAACTGCTCATAGTACCGCTGGCGTTGTTCCACGCACTCACGAATCTGCTTCTCACAGTCAGCGATATAGTGTGCATCCTGACCTTTCTGCTTTAAGCCGGACAGATCAGCGGACATCAACACGACCTCCGCTTGCTTCTGTATGACAGCAAGAACCGCTTCGTCCAGTTCCTGTGCGTTGACCTTCATTCTATGAAAGAAAACCGTTCTCTGCCGTCTATATAGGCATAGGTAATCGGGAGTATGTCATAGCTCGCAAGAGTCTGATGTATGTCGTTTACAACATCCTGAGTGAAGTAATTCGCATGGAGAATCGCTTTTGTTATGTTGTCAATTATAAATACACCATTATGGCAAATCACCGGAAACTCTGCATTCAGTCCAGCCGTAACCTTTTCAGCGGTAACAATCGACCTTGCTGTAGCATAGGAAAAGCATCCACCTGTACTCACAAGACGGTTGACCGTATTCGCTGAGTAATCAGAAATCATTTCATTTGATCGGATCAAAGTGCCGTCAAGATCAGATAAGTAAAGAGTTTTCAAAACACGTTCTCCCAAATCCATTTTGCTATAAAATTATCAGTTATTCAGTCTTATCAAATAGTTCGTCAATGTTTAAGAACAATCCCCACGATGTAAAAACACCCTCGCTTATCATACGGTTTATTTCATTACGACTCGCCCACATTGCATTACAGGTTTCATCAGGGGCGAGAAATACGGTTGAGATATCTACATTCTGCCGAAATAACCAAACATCAATTAACCCTTGACATCCAATGGTACTACACGGCAAGCGATGCCGAATTATTCGTCCGTTCTGCGGCTCAAGAATAATACCTAATTCTTCTTTGGCTTCTTTCAGCGCCGTAGTTATGCTATCATCACCAGCAACCGCATTTCCACCCGTACATTCCCATATATTTGGGAATGACTTGTTCGGCGACCTTTGTGATATAAGGTATTCACCATTGTCGTTTTCAATCCAGACATTGACCTCAAGATGATGTTCACCTGCGTTCATAGGCTTACCGCGCTCGTGAACACGTCCTGTTGCGTTGCCGTTCTCATCAAGAATGTCCCATAATTCAGCCATTTTTAATGCCTCTCTCATTCTTCACTGCCCTTGTTGCCCAATAAGAAGGTATACCATCTGCAATGGCGTCCACATCGTTATCAAAATCTTCATAAGCGCCGGTGATAACAAACCCTGCTTTAAGCTGACCGCCTATCTGCTCATCAAAGGTGTGGCTGAATTGGATGCTGTCGTCGCCGCTTTTTATTAGCTTCTCCATTTGCTCAGGATTTTTCAACGGGTTATAAGGCAGTTTGTTTGTAACTATCAATGGTCTGTCATAACTGTCAAACAAAAGTTATAGCCGTTATCCATACCAGCCAGCAATATGCCACCTGATCGCAATATACGGTAACACTCATTCCATACACAGTATACGTCCTCAATGTAGCAGTTTGATACCGGATGAAAAACGATATCAAAGTTGTCGTCATCAAAAGGCAGCCGCTTTGTCATATCGGCTTTAACAATGTTTATCTTGTAGTTTTCCCGCTCCGCAACGATCTGTTCATTCGCAAGCTGTTTATCTGAGTAATCCAGAACGGTACATTCCGCTCCAATGGCAGACAAGACAGGCATTTGCTGACCGCCGCCACTGGCGAGTCCGAGAAGATGAACGCCATCAAGACGTTCACTTTTCAGGAAAGGCGCAAACCATTCATGCGGGACCGGTTTTGTTGGAGTAAGCACGATATCCCATTTCCCGTTTTTCGCATCTGAATACACTTCATGTGTTACAGGGATACTCCACTCCCATCCCTTTTCAACCCACTTATCAATCGCTTTTGCGTTGATATCCGTGTAGTTTTCCAAATCGGTTCTCCTTATCGCTACGTGCCCACTGCTGTCATTGAGAGCTTTGAGAACTTGCTATGGGAAGTATACAAGTCCATCTGCGAAAGCTCTCATTGCCATATTGTTTATAGAATGCGACCGTTTCAAATCCGCATTTACGGTAAAAGTCTATGGCATCATCATCCGTTTCGGCTTCAATCATAATCCTGTACTTTTCACGTAATGCAGTAATCATCGCGCGTCCTATACCACGCTTACGGGCGTTTTCAGCGACAGCAATATTCGTAATTTCAATTTTTTCCTGATGGACAAGAATACCAACAATTCCGAGGATGTTGCCGTTTTCTACCCACCCGTATGATTCGTGCGCTTCATTTTTCATGTATGATTGCGCATTGAGCGTGGCACGTTCTAATGAATACTCATATACGCTGAGCGACATGAGTTTGATGATATTAGGGTCATCCAGTTGTTTTTTTATACTGCGAAATGCCGGAATAGTTTTCTCCATATACGCCAAAGTAATTGCGCCGCCGCTTTGTTCGCCCCGCTCCCCGGTGTCCGTGTATCCCGCTTTTTCATAACACCGGCGGTTTGCGATTTCGTTCACAGGAAAATCCAAAGTCCAACGGCTTGCATTTGTGACCGTGGCTTCACATAATAGAATTGCTGTACTGGCAATCCCTTTGCCCTGCAACTCTGGTAGTATGTAAATCCGAGCAAGGTAATATTCGCCGGGAAGATCATTACGCTCGCAAAATGACACTCCACCGCATAATATACCGTCTGCGAGAATTTTGTAAACGCTTACATTTGGACGATCCAGCCACATCGCTATTTCATCCGCGCCGCGTAAATAGG
>Ga0082212_10010588_pt1 | contig 11785 bp, 10 predicted proteins | sample TergutNt197P3_FD_71548 | JGI IMG/M metagenome (GOLD analysis project Ga0082212, IMG submission 71548) | Neocapritermes taracua P3 segment gut microbial communities from Petit-Saut dam, French Guiana - Nt197 P3 | ecosystem: Host-associated > Arthropoda: Insects > Digestive system > Gut ... | reverse complement strand
GGCCTTCGACTATGTGCTGGCCTGCCTGCGGGCGGGCAAGAGCGTGGTCACCTCCAATAAGGAGCTGGTGGCCGCGCGGGGCTATGAGCTGCTGCGGGCCGCGAAGGAACACAATGTTAATTTCCTGTTCGAGGCCAGCGTGGGCGGGGGCATCCCCATCATCCGCCCGCTTTCGCAGTGCCTGGCGGCCAACGAGATCAGCGAGGTGGCGGGCATCCTCAACGGCACGACGAATTTCATCCTCACCCGCATGATCGAGGACGCCATGCCCTTTGACCGGGCGTTGCGCATGGCCCAGGAGAACGGCTACGCCGAGCGCGACCCCAGCGCCGACGTGGAGGGCCATGACGCCTGCCGCAAAATCTGCATCCTGGCCACCCTGGCCTTCGGGCGGCACGTGTACCCCGAGCAGGTGCGCACCGAGGGCATCACGGGCGTCACCCCGGAGGACGCCGCCTGCGCCGACAGGCTCGGCTGTAACATCAAGCTGCTCGCCCGCGCCAAACGCCTGGCCGATGGCCGCGTCACCGCCTCGGTGGCCCCCGCGCTGGTCCCCCGCGGCGCCTCCCTGCTGGCCTGCGTCAGCGACGTCTACAACGCCATTTTGATCCGTGGCGACGCCGTGGACGACGTGGTCTTCTATGGCCGGGGCGCGGGTCAGTTCCCCACGGCCAGCGCCGTTGTGGCGGACATCATTGACTGCGCAAAGCATGCGGAGCGCCGCCGCTTCTTCGAGTGGGAGGACGGCTCCCCCGATTACGTCGCCCCCGCCGAGGAGGACGTCGCCAAATTCTACGTCCGGGCAACCTGCGATGACGTTTTACAGGCGCGCCAGGCCATCCTGCGGGCCTTCCCCGGCGCGGCTTTTATTGAGCTCGAACTCGCGAACGCGGGGGAACTCGCCTTCGTCACCATGCCGGTGCGGGACGGCCAGCTTAGGGAAACCCTCGCCGCGTTGCCGGGCATCAACGCTGAAATGATCATGCGCGTGGCGGAGTTTCAGGGAGGTTAGCGATGTATATGCAAAACGCGACGATGACTTCAAAACCGAGATGCAGGCAATTCGCGGTGGACCTGGGCACAGCCAAAACCGCCGTCTACGCGAAGGATGCCGGCATTGTGCTGCGGGAGCCCTCCATGATCGAGGGTGTGCAACCTCTGCAGCGCGGCGTGATCGCCGATTACACCTTGGCCGCAGACATGCTCAGGCTTTTTTTGCGCTGGTCCGGCATGCGCAGGCGCGGTGAGGTTCTGTTTTGCGTGCCCAGCGGCGTGACAGAGGTGGAAAAGCGCGCGGTTTATGGGGCCGCCATAGGAGCGGGCGTAAAAACCGTTCGCACAATCGAGCAGCCGATGGCCGCGGCAATCGGCGCCGGACTGGCTGTCGGCGAAGCCGCCGGCTGCATGGTGGTGAACATCGGCGCAGGCGTCAGCGAGGCCGCGGTAATCAGCCTCGGCGATATTGTCGCCTCGCAGAGCACATTCATGGCGGGCAACAGCTTCGACGAGGCCATTATCTCCGCTCTGAGGAAAAATTATAATCTGCGCATCGACCAGAATACGGCGGAGGACATAAAACTAAGGATAGGCTCGGCTTTCCCCTGCCAGGACGAGGAAATCATGAGCGTGCAGGGCCAGGATGTCACGGCATGCGAAATTCGCCAGGCCCTCACGGCGCCGCTGAATCAGATTCTGGGGATCATTGACGCCGCGCTGGAAAAAGCGTCCCCCGAACACAGGGCCAGGATTGCCCTAGACGGTATCACACTCACCGGCGGCGGCGCGCTGCTGCGCGGATTGAAAGACTTCATTGCGCAGGAGACCGGCATTCCGGCGTATGTGGCAAAAGACGCGCCCGACTGCGCGATCAACGGTGCGGGCAAATGCCTGGCAAATGTCTGGAGGGCGGTTTAGCAAAATGATCATGCGCGTGGCGGAGTTTTGATTGCCATTTTGTTTGTTTCATGCCTGCGGCGAATGATATTCGCCGCCTATAAGAACCCCATCGCAAGGGGCGAATGCTATTCGCCCGCTGTAAAGCGAAACCTCCGGTTGCCCACGCCCGAATATCATTCGGGCCCTTCCACACATTCATTATAGGCGGCGAATATCATTCGCCGCGGGTTAATAAAACAACACAACAATATAACCAAAGGAGGCCCCCCATGTACTGCCAAAAATGCGGCACCCAACTCGACGCCGACGCGCAATTCTGCAAGAAATGCGGAGCGGCAACGAACGGTGTTGCCAGTCAAGAAGACCTGCAGCCAAAACGGAACCCAATTTCGCATGCCGAGCAAAAAGAAAAATCGAAGCGCCTGATTGTTTTGGGCTTCGTCGCGTTGCCGTTCTTAGCCATATCTCTCTGGAGCATCATTGCGTTGGCGACGGATGCAAATACCCAGTTCTTTCGTTCTTTGCGTTTCAACGGCGCCGTTGCACTTTTGGTAATCCTTAGTCTCGTTGCGATTGCGTTCGCAATATTTTGCATAATCAAAAAAACGCTGCGCATCTGGTGGCCCGCGCTGGCCGGGTTTTGCATGTGTATTGTGGTTGTTGTTTCTATGTTGGGCCCCTTAAATAAACGAGAAAGTCAGCGTTACTATTCGGGGGGAAGTATATATTATCAGTTGAACCAATTGGATCAGTGGAAAGAATTTCGGACAAAAGACAACTTGGCAACCGCTGTATTGGCGACTTCCGTCAGTGCTGGTGTTTACTTAACAATATACAATCTAACGATGGCAAAATCGAAAAAAGAGACGAGCTAATATATGGCGATGGGTACTACAAGTCGCCTTTGAAAGAATCAAACCCCACCCCCAAAGGAGGCCTCAATGTTTCACCACCCCCCATCGACCGCCGGGTGCGCCTCTCACCCATCCCCTTGCCCCCCTCCGTGAGGGGGGATGTCGCCGCAGCGACAGGGGGGAGTAACCCTATTAAACATCAATTGGAGGTAACATAACATGTCCTTAATCGTGCAAAAATACGGCGGCACGTCCGTCGCCGACGCGCAGTGCTTGCGCAACGTGGCGCAGATCATCGCGAACACCCATCAGGCGGGCAACGACGTGGTCGTTGTCGTCTCCGCCCAGGGCGACACCACCGACGACCTCATCGCCAAAGCAAAAGAAATCACGTCAAGCCCGCAGAAGCGCGAGCTCGACGTGCTGCTCTCCGCCGGCGAGACCATGTCCAGCTCCCTGCTGGCCATGGCCGTGCAGGCGCTGGGCTGCCCGGCGGTATCCCTGCAAGGGTGGCAGGCGGGTTTCCAGACCACCTCGGCCTACGGCTACGCGCGCATCAAGACCATCCAGACCGAGCGCCTGAAGGTGGAGCTCGGCCGCAAGAACGTCGTGATCGTGGCGGGCTTCCAGGGCATCTGCAAGTACGACGACGTCACGACGTTCGGGCGGGGCGGCAGCGACACGACAGCCGTGGCCCTGGCCGCCGCGCTCCACGCCGACCGCTGCCAGTTCTACAAGGACGTGGAGGGCGTCTACACCTGCGACCCGCGCAAGGTGAGGAACGCACAGAAGCTCAGCGAGATCACCTACGACGAGATGCTCGAGCTGGCGACCCTGGGCGCGCAGGTGCTCAACAACAGGGCCGTGGAGATGGCCAAAAAGTACAACGTCCAGCTGGAAGTGCTCTCCAGCTACACCCAAAATCCCGGAACGATCGTCAAGGAGGTAACTACCATGGAGAAAATGCTCGTGCGCGGCGTCACCAAGGATACCGATACCGCCCGCCTGTCCGTCATCGGCGTATCCGACATCCCCGGCGTGGCCTTCAAAATCTTCAGCAAGCTGGCCGCCAAAAACATCAACGTGGACATCATTTTGCAATCCGTTGGCCGCGACAACACCAAGGACATCTCCTTCACCGTCAGCCGCGCCAACGCAGAGCAGGCGATCGGCATCCTCAAATCCATGGACCTCGTCGCCGGGCTGCCCCTGGTATGCGACACGGACGTGGCCAAGATCTCCGTGGTGGGCGCAGGCATGGAGACCCACCCCGGCACGGCCTCAAAGATGTTCGAGGCGCTCTACGGCGCGGACATCAACATCCAGATGATCTCCACCAGCGAGATCAAGATTTCCGTGCTGATCGAGCAGGCCCAGGCGGACCGGGCCGTGGCTGCGGTGCACAACGCCTTTTTCCCGGAGGAATAAAAAGAAAGAACCCCGGCTGCCAATTGCAACCGGGGTTCCTTTGTTTCGTTTCTCAGCGGCCAAAATAGGTCTCGAAGAACTTGAGGATGTCGCCGATGAACGGCCAGGCGGTGATGGTCGCCCAGAAGCCCGCGAGGGGATCCTGGATCCAGCTGGTCATCATGTACCAGAAATCTGCCATTGAATTGAACCCTCCTTCTTTATTTATTTGCCGCGATACAAAACCACTGCATAAATATTATAACATTTCCCAGCGTTTTGTCAAGGGCTTTTCAGTAATTTATATAACTGCGCAACCATGTTGCGCGGAAAGGAGCTTCCCCATGCTTCGTGGAATCATCGCCCGTGTCCTTGCCATCCTGGTCGCACCGCTGTGCCTGCTGACCGCCTTCATCACCGGGCGCACCGAGACGCCGCCCGAAAGCCAGGCCCCGGCTATATCCCAGGAGAACTTCGGCCTGTTCGAGGCCATCCCGCGCTACCAGGGCGTCGCCACCGACGGTGAAAGCTGGTACACCAGCTGGAACTTCGGCCTGCAGAAGACCGACCTGAAACACCGGATCACGGCCAGCAATTTCATCGCCATCCCCCTAAAATTCCTGCTGGAGGGCAGCAACCACATCGGCGGCATCAGCGTGTACGACGGCAGGCTCTACTGCCCGCTGGAGGACGGCTCCGGCTACCTCAAGCCGTACATCCTGATTTACGACGCGAAGACGCTGAACTACACCGGCGAGTACTATCTCCTGCCGCAGGAGCTCCACGTGGACGGCGTGCCCTGGGTGGCCGTGGACGGCCCGCGGGGCGTGGCCTACACCGCCGAGTGGAGCAACGCGCCGGTGCTCAACGTGTTCTCGCTGGAGGATTTCAGCCTCGTGCGCACCGTACCATTGAGCGTTCCCCTGGACCGCATACAGGGCGCGGAGGTCTACGACGGCGTGCTCTACTGCGCGGCGGACACCAAGGACAGCCACACCATCTGGGCAGTGAACCCCGAGACCGGCATCGTCACCAAGGTGTTTGACCGCAACCTGGATAACGCCGTGGAGGCCGAGGATATGACGGTGTGGCCCATGCCCGACGGCTCCTTCTTCCACTGCCTGGAGACGGGGAAATCCCGGGTGAACGTGATGTTCCGGCATTATGCGAAGCCGTAGGGGGCTGATCTGTTTGGCGTCAAAAAATAATGTAGAGACGCACGGCAGTGCGTCTCATGACAAAAGATTCTTCGTTTTGGAGACGCTGCCGTGCGTCTCTACACGCTATCACTCCACCGGCCTCTTCCGCACAGCCTCCCCCGGCCCGGCCCCGCCCCGTGCGGCCAACAGCTGGTCCACCGTAACGAACATGAATCCCTGTGCCTTGAGCGCGGGGATCAATTGTTTCGCCGCTTCCACGCTCTCGGGATACCAGTCGTGCAGCAGGATGATGTCGCCGTCCTGGACACGCTCCATCACGTGCTGGTAAGTCTTGTCCGCGTCGCGGGTGCGCCAGTCCGCCGGGTCTATGGACCAGAAAATCAGCGGGGTATCCGCCTCAGCCTGCACGGTTTTGTTATATTCGCCGAAAGGAGGCCGCATGGCGGTGGGGCGCTGGCCCGTGAGGCTCTCGATCAGCGCGGCGCCGCTGTTGATCTCCGCGCGGCGGCGCTCCGGGCCCAGTGTGGTCAAATTCTTGTGGTGATACGTGTGGTTGCCGATCTGGTGGCCTTCGGCCGCGGCACGGCGCAGGGTGTCCGGGGTATCCTCCACGTTGCAGCCCAACACGAAGAAGGTCACGTGCACCTCCTGTTCCCACAGGAAATCCAGCAGCAGGGGCGTGAGCTCCGGGTGCGGGCCGTCGTCAAAGGTGAGCGCGATGAGCTTCTGGCCCTCCAGCTCGTCGATGTCCGGTTCCGGTTCCGGGGGAGCAATACCGCCCCGCCGCGGCGAGAGGAAGCGCCGGGCGAGCATGTGCTTCAGCGAGCCCAGCGGTATTTCGCAGCGGTCGGCGGCGTTGGCCCCCGAGCCGATCTGCGCGGGCGGGAAGTGCAGGCGCAGGGTGTCGCCGTCCAGGGCGAAGCGGGTGAAGTTCCCGGCCTCGGCCGCCGTGCCCCGGCGCAGGATGGAGCGCTCCAGCTCGGAGGCTTGGTAGAAGGCCAGGTCCCGCAGGCCGTCGAAGGCCAGGTCCGAAAGGGCCTGCAGGTAGTCGTCGGCCTGCCTGCGGAACAGCGACGCCAAATCGTAGCGCTCCCCGGTGGCCAAGTTAAAAGTCATGGTGTCGATGTCGCTGCGCCCGCCGGCTTCCCCGGTATAGTGGGTGTAGCTGCGGAACAGGAAGCTGACGATGTCGTCGTCGAAGCGGGTGACCTTCAGGCTCACGGTGAGCTCGTCGCTGCCCTTGGAATCCGGCTGCTCCCCCTGCCTGAACTGCGCGATCTTTTCGTCCACGAAGGCCCGCACAGCCCGGTCCACCTGCTCGTTTTCCGTGCGCGGATAGTACACCGAGATGTAGGCGGGGTCCCACTCCGACACAGCGGCGATGCCTATGCCCTCCTGCACCGAATCCGGCGGCGGGGGCCCCTGCGCGGGAGCGCGCGCCCGCTGCTCATAGGCCACCACCAGCACCAGCGAGGCCATTGCAACACAAACCGCGAGGATTTCAAGCAGAAGCTCCTTTCCCCGCAGTTTGGCTTGTTCTTTTGTGCCGTGATTGCCCTTGCGCGCGCTGCGCATGATATTGTACCTCTCTTGTCAAACCTCATCAACATATATTATAATATATCGCGAAAGGGGGCTTGTCAAGAGAAAAATTTGCGAAAATTGGTCGGGCTTTGTCAGGCCGCAAAAGTAGTTTGTCGTTTAAATGAGGAAGGCGCCCTGCGTTCAGCACCCCGCCGCCAGGTACAGCACCGCGATTACCAGCGACAGCGAAAACCCGCTGCGCAGGCACAGCAGCGCGGCCCCGCCCGCCGCGAGGAACAGGCACGTCAGCGAGGTGATCGTCACCGCGCGGCTTGCGGTCGTTTCGCTCACGCGGCGGCACAGAAAAAAATAGAGCGCCTGCCCGCCGTCCAGCTGGCGCACGGGCAGCAGGTTGAACAGGCCGAAGCCAAGGTTCAGCCAGAAAAAATCCAAGGGCAGCGGCACCAGCGTCGACCGCGACGCCAAATAGAAGCACCCGGCGAACGCAAGGCTCACCGCGGGGCCGGACAGGGCTACGGCGATTTCCCGGGCAAAGCCGGCCTGCAGGCCCGGTGGGCGCTCGATGCGCATGCCCGCGGCGGTCAGGCAGATGCGGGCGGGGCGTATGCCCAACGCGGCCATGGCGGCCAGGTGCCCGGCCTCGTGCGCGGCGGCGAAGGCCAGCCCCAGGCCCAAACGCCACGCGGGCCCGGCGGCCAGGCACAGCGCGGCCATCCCCACGAAATACACGCTCACGCGCACGGGCACGCGGGTTTTGATGGTAATTTCGCGCCGCCCTCCTGTTCATTTGTTAAAAATCAGTTGATGATATGTAAATAGTTATTTTCCCTCTTGCTATTTTGGGACATTTCTGCTATAATGCAGATGGAGGTTTGGCTTTTCGCCAACCAAATAAATGAAGCAAGGAGAAAGAACACATGAAAAAGCTACTGAGCATCCTGTTGGCCACCGTGCTGCTGGCAGGCTTCGGCGTGGTGGGCGCGTTCGCCTACGACTACAAGGTCTACCTCGACCAAAACGCCGACGGAGACACCGTGAGCGACTGGGTCTGGGACGACTACCTGGAAAAGACGATGTTCTTGGATCTGCTGCTGCCGTCGATGTCGGTTCCTCCTCCCTCGCGCATTGGCTACGCCTTCGGGGGCTGGGCCGAAACCCCCACGGGCGCGAAGAAGTACGACGCGGGCGACACTTATGACAACAATTACGACACCCTCAACACGACCCAGACGCTGTACGCCGTCTGGGTATCGACCTCCTACCCGGTGACCTTCAACGGCAACCCTCCACCCGGCGGCACGGTCGGCGGCCTGCCCGCCGCCCAGACCAAGCTGAAGGACTCACCGCTGGTTCTCTCGTCAACTGTCCCCGTGTGCACAGGCGCGGATTATGCTTTCGTGGGTTGGACCCTCACCCCCGGCCCCGGCGGCACCGGTACGGTGAATTACATGGCGGGTGGGGGCGTCTTGGCCAGCACAAATACCCCGCTGGCGCTTTACGCCGTCTGGGAGCCGAACGCCTTCCCGATAACTTACAACGGCAACGCTCCCACGGGCACCGTGGTGACCGGCGAGCCCGCCGCGGAAACCAAGACCAGAAACGTACCGTGGGCCCTTTCTGATGAAATCCCAGTGTGCAAAGTGGGTGCCGTGGAGGGCGGCTACACATTCCTGAACTGGAACACCGCCGCCAACGGCAGCGGAATTTCCTACAGCCCGGCGGAGCTTTACAACCTCAACGCGGAACTGACGCTTTACGCCATTTGGCAGGGAATTGCCTATACGGTGGCCTATAACGTCAACGGCGGCACAGGCACTACCATGACGCCTTCCGCGCATGTCTACGGCACGGCCAAGGCCCTGACCACCAATACCTACACGAACGTACCCGCGACCTTCGCGGGCTGGGCCGAAACCCCCACGGGCGCGGTGAGATACACCAACGGGCAAACCGTGAACAACCTGACGCCCGAGGCCGGCGGCGTGGTGACGCTCTACGCCAAGTGGACTTCACCGAGCAAAACCGCCCTCAAGGCGAAGATCGAGGAGGTCGACAAGCTGGAGGCGTGGAAATACACCGCGCTCACCTGGGCGGACCTCCAAAAGGCCCTGGATGATGGCTCGGTTGTGAAGGTGAATGGCGTAGATGTATCTGTCCGGGCCGCCCGGGCCGTCTACGACGACCCCAACGCCACGCAGGAGGAGATCGACAACGCCGCTTACGCGCTGAAAATCTTCCAGCAGAAACTGGAGGACGAAAAGCTCGTAGGTCTTGGCAGCCTCACAACCAAGTACAAATCGAGCCTCCCCAACTGGCTGCTGTTCATCTTCGCGTTCGGCTGGATCTGGATGTGGTTCGTCTAAACAAGCAGGTAGGCAACAATCATGGGCCCCCTCTTCGGAGGGGGTCTTTTACGTCTCCTCCCTCACCGGATATATCCGCGTGCCGAACAGCGGCGCCGGGTCGCAGCGCAGGCCGTGCAGGCGCACCTCGAAGTGCAGGTGCGGCCCTGTGGAGTTCCCCGTGGAGCCCACATAGGCGATGACGTCCCCGGGGCGCAGCACCAGGTCCTCCTCCGCCACGATCTCCGAGCAGTGGGCGTAGAGCGTGCGCAGGCCGCCCGCGTGCTCCATCACCACGTATTTGCCGTAGCCCTTGCTTTCACCGGTCTCCAGCACCGTGCCGTAGAACGCGGCGTAGATGGGCGCGCCCTCCCCGGCGGCGATGTCCATGCCGGCGTGCACGCCCTCCTCCCCGGTGATGGGGTGTATGCGGTAGCCGAAGGGCGAACTCACCTCCCCCTCCTCCACGGGCCGGAACGGCGGCGCGGTGGTGAGCAGCGGCGCGATGGCGCACCGCTGGTTGGCGTATTCCAGGGCGATGTCTATGCCGCCTTTGCCTTCGGTTGCGCTTGCCTCGGGCTTGGCACTCCCCTCCCTGTAGGGCGCCATGACGTAGATGTCCTCCTTCAGCGAGGCGAACACCGCTTTCGCCGCCGCCCACACCTCCTTGACGGACATATCCGTCTTCATCACCCGGGTATAGGCGGTTTGGAGCTGCCTGTAGGTGTTGGGCATAACCCTCTGCGCGGCGAACAGCCCGCCCAGCAGCACGGCGCACACCACGGCCTGGGTCACCACCACCCGCACCAGCGAACCCTTTTTGGGGAGCGTATCCTCCATGACGAAATTATCGTAGGGCGGGCTGTCATAGTCGTCATGGTATTTGCTCTCCCCACGCAGGGCGCGCCGTCTTTCCCTGGCCGCGCGCACGTCCGCGAACCGCGATTCCGAGGACTCGAAGCTGTCCATGATGATTCTCCTTCCTGATGCGAATCATCAATGCATTAAGATTCGCATCGGCCCTCTTTTATTTTTACATTTTTATGCATCCGTGCCAGCGCATATGATTTTGCATTGCTTTTTTCGGAAATACCCGCTATAATATACCTATAAAACCAGAAAGGCCCCTCCTATGAAATACCTCGTCCTCCTCTACGACGGCATGGCCGATACCCCGGTGCCCGCGCTCGGCGGAAAGACACCCATGCAGGTGGCGAAGAAGCCTGTCTTCGACGCCCTGGGCCGGGATGCTGAAGTCGGCATGGTCCGAACGGTTGCGGAGCATTTAAAACCCGGCAGCGACGTGGCGAACCTCAGCGTGCTGGGATACGACCCCGAGCGGTGCTACACGGGCCGCTCGCCGCTGGAGGCCGCGAGCATCGGCGTGCCCTTCCGCGGGGACGACCTCACCCTGCGCTGCAACCTGGTGACGCTCTCGAACGACGAGCCCTTCGCGGATAAAATCCTGCTGGATTACGCCGGCGGAGAAATTTCCACACCGGAGGCCCGGGAGGTCATCGCCGCCGTGCAGGCCGCCTTCGGCTCGGATGAATTTACATACTACGCCGGCGTGCAGTACCGCCACTGCCTGCTCTGGCACGGCGCGAAGGATAAGCTGCCCGCCCTGGGCGAGCTCACGCCGCCCCACGACATCATCGGCCGCCGCGTGGGCGAATACCTCCCCAAAGGCGAGGCCGCCGCCCCCTTGCTCGCCATGATGGAGCGGAGCTATGCCATCTTAAATTCCACCAACGCCAAGGCCAACTGCATTTGGCTCTGGGGTGAGGGCACGCGTCCGGCTCTGCCATCCTTCGAGGAAAAGACCGGCCTGCGCGGCAGCGTCATCTCGGCGGTGGACCTGCTCAAGGGCATCGGTATCCTCGCGGATATGCGCACCCCCGAGGTCCCCGGGGCCACCGGCTGGCTGGACACCAACTACGAGGGCAAAGCGCGGCAGGCTGTTGAAGAATTCCGCGTCGGGCAGGATTTCGTCTACCTGCACTTCGAGGCCACCGACGAGGCCGGCCACCGCGGCAACGTTGACGAGAAAATTCTCGGCATCGAGCTGATCGACCAACGCGTGCTGCCCATCATGCTGGAATACCTCGAAACCCTGGACGATTACGCCCTGCTGATCCTCCCCGACCACCCCACGCCCATTGCCGTCCAGACGCACACAAGCGATCCCGTGCCCTATATGCTCTACCGCAAAGCATGGAAAGGCAGCGCCCGCGGCGTGGACTGCGTCTGCGAGGAATCCGCCGCCACGGGGAACTATTACGATTCCGGGGCGGAACTGATGGAACGGTTTCTTGGGAAATCGTAATGATGTAGAGACACACGGCAGTGCGTCTCCGAACAACGGCATAGTTTGATTTGAGACGCACAGCTAGCCGCCCGCATTCATGAAAGGATCCCCCATGCCCTCCTGTATGATCCACTTACACGCCGCGCATCTTCTCCGGGAGGGCCGCGGCGTGCTCTTCTGCCTGGGAGCCGTCGCGCCCGACGCCATCGAGGACTGGCGGGTCAAGGACCACACCCATCTGCGCGACGTCCCGGACCGCGCCGCCGCCCTGGC